>Ga0055584_100000825_pt1 | contig 29726 bp, 27 predicted proteins | sample OSDHelmetaG_FD_58716 | JGI IMG/M metagenome (GOLD analysis project Ga0055584, IMG submission 58716) | Pelagic marine sediment microbial communities from the LTER site Helgoland, North Sea, for post-phytoplankton bloom and carbon turnover... | ecosystem: Environmental > Aquatic > Marine >... | reverse complement strand
TTGAGGGCCAACATTTAAAACCATGGGAACTTTCGATGCAGTATTAATAGCTCTTGCGTCTACACCTTTGCCGTTATTAGACTTTTTAGGATCGAAACCTATTTCTTCGGGAATATGACCTTGAGTCACAAGCTTTCTGTATAATTTTCTACCTGCTACCGCCTCTTGATTCAGTCGATTTTTAGTGTCTACATCAAAGTTATCTGGCATAACTATGCCACAATTACCATTCCTTAAAGCATTTTTGATATCATTGTCCATACCCGCAAAGGTTTTAGATGAAATACCTTTGTCCATGCTTTTACGAACATCTCCATTAGGCTCAAATCCACTCCAATCAATAGCATCAGGTCCCTCAACAGATTCTCCCCTGATAGCCTTTTTGTTCAATGCATTGGCTAAATTATTTCTATCAACATCATTATCATTTTGCGGCACATCGTTATTGTTAAAAGTAGGAACAATACCCTCTGCCTTAAGAGCTTCAAGCTTTGCTGCGTGCTGTAATGCAGTAAGCGGCTTATTATTAGCATTCACAGGAGCTTTAGGATCACCAACTGGAATAGCGGCTCCATCTTTCTGTTTGCCTTCGATTAAATCTTGCATTCGCCCTGCGGCTGCATTGTCATTAGGAGTATTAGCATCAGCTATCATGGCATCATTGATAGGTGGCTTACCTTGCTGTGCAAGAGTCTCATTAGCACCTTTAGTATGTGTATAAGCATCATGCTTATCCCAATCACTCATTTGGTCCCATCGGGTTTGGGTAATTTTTTTACCTCTCCTATCCACCATAGGATCTATGGGTGGCTTATTGAAATGCTTCATATCTTCTCTTTTGAAGGGCTCATTATTCATCATTACACCATGAATTTTATTTGAAGGCCCAGTTAAAGGAGCATGAAACATTCCTTTAACAGCAGCAGCGCTACCACTAGAAGGGGCTTTTGTATTCCCATCCTGAAGTTGCTTAAGAATATTCTTAGCATGGTTTAAAAGTTTTTTTGCGTTTGCTATAGATTCTTCCTTTGAGGGTTGAGCCGCTACGGCCACTTTTTCAACGTTGTTTTGAACCCCTGCATTGACCCCAAATATTGCGTTTTGTTTTGCCATATTATTTCTCCTATTTTATTGTGTTTTTTTTAAAATAAATTATAATTAATAACTCGTATACATTATATATACACCTGGATTTTAAAATTTGTGAAATAGTTTTTATATTATTCGTTGTAAAGAAATACATTTGAATATGCTCTAGGCCCAGTAAATGCAGTAAAATTAAGATCATAACCATATTCATCTAAGATGAACCATCTATTTCTAACCAAATTGAATTGATTTATATTCAATAGAGCATTCGACTCTAGCACCCTATATTTTCTAGTTATAACATCACCTTCAAGACCTAAATCAGTACTAGTAACGGTAGTTTCTAAAAATTTTGGCTTAGGTGTCGGACTAGGTGTTGAGGTAGAAGTGTAAGGAGCAGATGATTTAAAATTATGATTTAACGGGAGGTCTCCTTCAAGTCCCCATTTGTGAGCGAGATATCCTTCGATTTTTTCTCGGTCTGTCGTGGATGTTACTGCAATAATTTCTAAAATATTTCCGCCCCACGATGGGACATTGGTATTTGCGTCCCACTTCATCCCTATGCGATCAATGTTTATTTTTTTATCACTACTATCATTGACCCCACTCGCTCCATTTATTCGAGCATCTAAACTTGTTCCGTGATTGCTAAATTCAAAAATCTGAACATTCGAAGTGTTTAGATTTGGAACAGACACTCTTTCGAACTCGTGTGTGTCTTCAAGTCTCCACCACATACGATAATCTTCGTCGGCGGGCATTTTATGAAATAAAAGTCGGTCAGTATGGTTATTTGCAAATATATAACCATCACCTTTCATCACGACAAAAACGCTTATGTCGTTTTCGCTAATATTATTGGTTAAAATAAATCCTTCATTTGTACCGTCAAATTCAATGCCATCTCCAAGGTTGACATCAGAAGGTTGAAGAGCGTTGCTCGACTGCGTTGCGTTATTTTCGTTCCCACTTTTATCTGACCAAGTGCTGACTAGATTCGTAGAAGAGTCTTTCGTGATTGTGCTTAGGTCATCGGAATCAAGCCAAAGTTCTGTTGATATTAAACTTGGCGTCCAAACTTCTATGTCTACATTTTGGAATGCGGCTCCTTTTGTTTTTCCGTCAGCACCACGAAGAAGGAAGTGGTCATCTGAAATATAAGGTGGAAAGTTTTGAGGCTCACTCCATACAAGGTTTAAGCCTAATACATCCTCTGGAGTAACACTTGTTAAGGGAGTAGTAACAACACTACTATCAAGATCAAAAGTTTCATCGTCGGCATATGTGGGGCGAGCAAAATCATTGAAGATTCTCCAGAAGAGATTTTTATTGGTTGATAATGATTGATTTTCAGCGCCAAAAGTAAAGAAATCAAGCCTAGGAATATCATCATAAATCGGGAGAAGGTATTGATTAGGTGGGGCGATAACACATCCACCTATATATACTCCCCCCCTTGGTTGATCAGTAGCGGCAAATTCAGCACTGTTAATTTCTGACATTAGACCATCATCATCTACGATAAAAGCTTTTCTTACTCTTTGTAGCCTGCTCAAGTCTTGACCACCACCGCCATTTGAATTAATTCCCATTCCTGGATCTTTAATATTCATTAGACAATACATGTCATCAAAAAAGATTCCATTCTGTGTTTCTTCTTTAGGGTCGTCAAGATCTGTAAGATCGGCGATAGCAAGCATGGGTTGAACGGTTTTGATTGCTTTCTGACTAACAACATCAATACTTTCTTCATGACCATCCAGATGTAGAGCAATATCTTTTACCGTAGGAGGTTGAAACAAAATTCTACTATCAATTTTTTTCCTTGTAGTTTTTAACCAAAACCATCTTCTTGACTGATTTACAAGAGGTCTTAACTCTTTATCAAGATTAACTGGACATGCATTAGCTCCAAATGCATGAGCATAAAAAGAAGGCCAAAGCTCTGGAAAGTCATTAGACTCGTCTTCATCAAGTATATTTCCATAAGCATCAATAGCATCCTCTTCATCAATAAACACAAGTCCTTGTCTAGCTTTTTCTTTAAATAGAGTAAGGTCTGATGTTAACCTGTTGGTTTGTTCATCTTTTTCAGGAATATAATAAAGAGAATTTATTTTATTCTGAACTGCTTCAGTATCCTTACCTGGGATTGCACCAAGATCTATAGCAACTTCATCAACAGTTAATTTTTGAAAAAGATTTGTTTGAAATTTTAAGATTTTTTCAGTAATCTTTTCTTTCGTAGATGCATGAAACGTTTCCACCTCCTCTTGTCTATATGGCTGCATTAATCTTAATTTTGCGCCCATTCCAGAATGGGCTCCACAATAATAATATAATGTATAAGGGATTTTTTTCTTTACATTTATTGTGACGGATGTAGAAGTAGATTCGACAATAAAATCTGTGTATTCTGTTCCTTCTTGATGAGTTCCATCTTCAGTTTCGGAAAATTTAATAGGATGAAATTGAGGAAAGGTAAATTTATAAGATTTTCCTTGTAAAAGTTCTATGTTTGGCTTACGAGTAGTTCCTCCGTCAGTAGTATATCCACTAGAGTTTGAACCAGCAAGATCATATGCTTCTTGATTTTTTGAAAACCTCAGCTCTCTTAGCGAAGGAAGGCCCAATGTCTTTCTGGCTTTATTAGCAGCCATTGTTAAATAAATTGAATCCATCTTCTGGTCTGGTGTGAAATTTTCAAATTGACCTTGTGTTATTTCACCGTTTTTATTTAACATTACTTCATAAGGAGGCGTGTCAAAAAGTGTTATGTCTGTGTCTAAAGGTGGCTGTGCCGTCCATGCTATATATTGATCGTCTGCGCTCATTTTATTTTACTAATAATTTTAGTTAATGTTAAATTTTATACTAACCCGTTCTTCTGTTCGGTCTCGTTTGAGGAGTTGGTGCTTTCTTTCCTTGCGGTGTCTTAGTTCCTTGATTATTACCCCTGCCTTGTCTTCCACTACTGACGCTCTTACCCCCACCTGATCCAAATTCTGGTATAAGGCCAAGTTGATCAGCTTTACTGTAAGCTTTTTCTCCTAAGTTCCATCCGTTTTCAATCAACCGACCAGCTTTACTTCTACTGGTTGATAGCTGAACTCCCAGTGCCGCTCCCCCTGCATGTTTAATTAAGTTCCTCCCTGGAGGTGAAATAGCAAATTTGAGAGCACTTACAGCTGCGCTCGTGGCTAATCTAGCTGCAACAAATTTTGCTGCAGCGACTAAAGGTGGTATTAATAGTAATGGCATGAGATTTTTATTTGAATGTTCTTTCATAGGAAAGTTACACAAATTTTAAGCAGCCTGCCAAAAATCTTATTAAAATCTATCTAAATTTTTCCCGAAGAAGCCTCCATCTTTCAGAATCTATGGGTTTTTTTCCAGAATCTATAGATTTTATCATATCTATAATCTCTTCCACACTATTATAAATGTATTTATGGGGCAACATGCCGAACATCCAAAGGGGAGTTTTTGATTTCCCTCCCTCCATACTTATGAAAATAGGTTTTTTCATCCTAACCGCAGTAACTATTTCTTCAGCACTGCCCCAAGAAGCGACCTCAGGAACCAGATGCGCTATAATGAAGTCACTCCTATCAACTAAATTAAGATCGTAGGATCTTATTGTCTTCATTTTGTCTGAAAGTTTATCATAATCTCCATTTTTTAACCACTTATCCATCAATTGCCTTGCATTTTCATCCTCACTTATATCTTTTACAAAAGGCTTTTTATAAGGATCAAAACAAGTTATACCCAAAGGCTTTAATTTTAGCGAAACTTCTTGGCGCCAATTTCGACCACTTAAATACTGCATATGGCCAACCAAATATGTTTTGGTTTTATTTAATATATTCACTTATGAGAGATCTTTACTCTGGCCTTTTGCCAAGTAAATTACCTTCCTGATCTATATGACCTTCTCTGATTTTAGTCGCAGAAACAGATTGCAATTCTTTACTAAGTTCAAGCTCTTCTATATTGTACCCCACACCCCTTCCATAGAAGATATCAGTAATATTAGGAAGCTCTACAACTTTAATTTTATTCCCGAATTCAACACATGCTGAATGAATTTCTTCTTTGACTTTTTCAAAATCATATGGGTTTTTATCTCCAGAACCTCCAACATCTCTTATAGCAATGCAACATTGGCCAGTTCTCCTTATGGATTCTGCTACTAAATTTTTATGACCGATATGAAATGGTTGGTATCTACCAATTAATAAAGAGGTCGGAGCTTGATTGTCCCACGCTTCTGTTTCATTTAATTTCGAGACAACCATTTCGCACCATTCCTCAGGATCGCCTTCGTTTAATTCAATATCATAATTTTTAGGTTTTTGAAAAAGTTTATTTGTGTCTGCAAATCTACCTTCTTCAATTCTGTTTACCCATATAGTAAAGTCTGGACCAAATGCTTCTCTAGTATCTTCGGTGGGGCAAACAAAATCAGCAATAACATAACATCCTCCGAGTTTAGCCCAGTCGCAAAGTTTACCCATGCGAGTGGCATGTGCCAACCTATCTTCTGGAGAAAATCCAAGTTCTGAATAAATATCCTGCCTTACGGCATCAGCATTAAACCAAGCTGCATTAAGTCTAGGAACTAAATTTTCAGCTAAAGTCGTCTTACCAGAACCTGGAAGGCCCATGATTAGAATTTTCCTTTTCATTTTTATTTAGTTCTTTATTAATTTTAAGAATTCTCTAGCCTGCTTAGCTGGAACATCTTCAAAACCTGACCATGACTTTGGATCTAATTCTTTTGGAACTTTATAAACTCCAGTAGTGTGCCATGTTCTCAAAACATCCATGAACTCATCGAATGATTTATGCCCAGAATCAATACATGTATTTTTTAAAATACCTTGAGGCGAAAGTGAACTCGATTTAGAAATAGTTGATGGAGTAGAATTTTCAGACTTATCTATCTCATCATCACCAACGATGTGGATATTAAGAAAATTTCTAACAGCCCTGACGAAAGCTCTATTACAGGCAATTGTTTCAAGAAATTTTGTAGCGAAACTACTTGTGTTATTTAATGTGGCATTTGCCATGTCCTCAAAATGAACTGGAGAACCATCTGTTTCATAATTAGGTATAAATTTTATAGAGCAAGTGACTGCAACATGGTCTTGCTCACACTTAAGTATGTTATACGATAAGTCAGAGAATCCTCTTAGTTTTGCCAGCTCTTTAATTCCGCTAAGTTTTATAAGAAGTTGGTGGTCTTTTAATCCTTCGATGGTTTTTGGAACTGGCTTTTTTCTAGACTCAAACCAGAGTTTATTAGGAAAAAGATGCTCTTCTTTTATCATTAATCTCCAATCTATAGAGCCGTCTTCATTAAAAATATAGCTCACATTTTCAAGTAAGCCATTCTCATCTCTTTTATATAGAAGAGGTCCTTTTGTATTTTTTTCCATCTTTAAAACTGTATTATTTTGTATATGTTAATAAAATCCAAATCCTCCCAAAAATCATCGGTGTCTATGTAGGACTGAAATCCTTCTTTACAATTCTCTCCAATGATCCAGTGAGCTTTAGTGGGAAAAGATCCATTTTTGGAAATTAAAATTTTTGACGAAGTCATACTTATACTATGACTAGAATCATAATTGAAATCAAGAGGTTTCGATTTTTTTTCTAAGTAATCAATTGGCTCGTCTATATAAGCTAATCTAAGCTCATAGAGTTTTGATTTGTCAGAAATAAAAATTTCATATGTGATATTTAATTTTTTTAATAATTTTAAAAAATTCTCATCAAGACCATCGTCTGCATTGATAGATATTCTTTGAATGCTATTTCTGATAGCAAGTAAAAGGGGTTCAGACAAAGGTTTGTTGGTTATTATTCCAGCTCTTCTATTGTTAGAACAAAGAGAAGCTATGTTCGCTTCATTAAAATGAAGATCTGCCCGAATATTAATTAATGCATTTGGAAGAAGAGATTTGGGGGCAGGAAAATCTGGGACAATTTCTATTGTTTTTATAAAAGACATGTCCCCATTAAAAACTCTTTTTCTATTATCTAAATTATGATTTATATTAAGGTTGGAAAGTATAGATTTAGCAACTATACATGGATCTATTAAATTTATGGTTTTAGGATTCTCGAAATCAGAAAGGCTTTTATTTTTGCCAGACTTAGGAGAATCTATTAAAACTGTATTCTCTCTTCTGTCAAAAGGAAATAAAGAAGAATCTTTACCTGAAAATAAACAAACTATCGGAGTATTAAACTGATAAGCAAGGAAAGACAAGACACCGCTAGAACTGACATGGAGCATTGAGTTGCTCAATATGTATGCATTTTGATTGAAGGTTTTATTGGTGTAATTATGGGTTCCATCCAACTCATAACCTTTGCTAGATCCAACTCTTAATATTTTAATATTCTCCTTATCGAGATAAGGCTTTATCATATCTATAACCTCTTGCCAGTATTCATAATACAAAGATTGAACAGATTTAGAAAAGTCAATCGTAATAAATCTGTCAAAAAGCAAAGGGTAAAAACATTTATTAACAATAAAATCTGAAGATTTTAAAGCAGAATGCAAACTTATTTTTTCAAGCTTATTCATGTATATTGTATAACTTGTTTTGGATTGAGGATTTTAAATTTGATTCAGATAAAGCTGAATTAAAATTATAGCAACAATCAAAATATTTTTGATCTTCTTTAAGGTTGCAGCCCAGCATAGCTCTTTCATCCTCAAGACCATCTTGATAAGGAATGCATTTGTACACATAAGGATTGCAATCTACTATAGAAAAATACTCAACTTCAGTAGCAAAGAAAATATCATAATTTTTATGCTGAGATTTGAAAGATTTCAATAAAGATGAAACTAATAGCACATCCTCTTCACTAGTACTGCAACAAAACAAAGCTTTTTTATTCCCAGAATTTTTTATTACATCATTTAAATCAACCAATTTATTAGATCCGATTTTGCTATTCTCTTGCACTGCAACGGATCTAAAATAATCAAGAACGGAAGCTCTTGTTGCTCCATTTTTAAATGATTGCATCCAGTGTTTGTGTCCTTCGTCATTGTGATCTAGATCAACCTTGAGTATGTTTTTATATATATCAATCAACCACTCTGAATCATCTTCTATATCTGGAGGAACATAATTAGGATCTCTTTTTTCAGGTTCAAATGAAAAATTATAATTATGATCTGGCATCGAATCTATAATGTTTTCAATTTGTTTTCCTATAACCTCAATTGAGTAATTATTTAAAATAAAATCTCTAGACTTTTTTCCCAAAGAAGATCTTTTAAGGGCATCCATTTTATAAACCTTGGAGAGTTTGTTGCAAATGCTATTTGGATTTGTACTAGCTTTAATAAACTGAGTTCCAGGCTCCCTATACTCAGACCAATCTAATGGAAATCCACCAGTGTTATCTTCACACATGTCTTCTCCACAGGAATAATTCGTGGTGAGAGTCACAAGTTCACAAAGCTTAGCCTCTTGTATCGGAATTTCTTGACCTCCACTAGTAAATGGGTGGCAATATACATCCATTAAATTATAAATTTCATTTAGCTGGTTTTCATCTACGCCATGAAGTATAGAAACAGTGTTAACAGTTTCCTTAGAGCCGCAGAACCTACAGTTTTGTTTTTGACCAGAGAAAGGTTTAACTTCGTAGCGTTTGCATGCAGAACAATAGTAGGTACAAAGTATATCTTTTGGGTCAAGCCCTTTTTCTTCTATTAAGGAGTTTATATTCCAACCTTCTGAGAAATTGGTATGTAATAGAAGCTTCGATTTTGAATTAGGGTTTTTAGATTGAAACAATTTAAAGCCTTCTAATAAGTTTGGAACACTTTTTCGGAGTTGATTCCTAAATACAAAACCTATTATAAAAGTATCCTGATCTATATTAAACGCAGATCTTAATGCTGATTTTCCATTAGGGCCAACATTAAAGAAATTTGAGCAATTAATGGCTCCATGAAGAGTTTTGACATGAGAATGCCCTAACTTATGCATTGCTTTTTCGGCAAATGTAGCCCAAACAAAATAATTTTTAATTTTAGGAGCTACTTTAACAGCCTCTGGGAGTAAGGGTAAACTATCTAGAGTCGTCCAAATCATGCAGTTGATTTTATTCCACCAAGGTTTTTTACTAAAAGGAGCTAGGCCCCATATATCCTCTACTCCAATATAGACATCTGGTTCTTCTTGTTTAATTACATCATCTATGCCAAGCATTCCATATTGAGCTTGCCTTGAAAGGTTAGGATCTTTGTTGATCTTATCAATTACAGATTGGTCAGCGGGGATTCCTCCTATAGCCCTCCATGGAAGTTTCTGAAGTTCTGGTTGATCTTTAGCTACTCCATTACTCAGCTCTACAATTTCATATTTCCCTGTAAGGCTTAAATATCTAAGTATATTTTTAGAATTTTTACCAAAGCCAGTTAATATCTTAGAGTAATTGCTATGGAAAAGTATTTTCCGTTTTTTAACCATCTTTAGAAAGGGGCATCTTCAAAATCATCTACCCGCTCTTCTTCTTGTGAGGCAGTATTAGGTTTACTTTTAGAAGCGGAACTATATGATTCAGCCTTATGAATCTCATAATTCAAATAATCATTTATGAAGATTTCAAATAGTTTTTTAACAACTTCTACCTCGCCTGGATCTAGAGCTATTTTTATTGAATTTCCCTTTCCCTTTGATAGGGTGATTCCGAAAGCTGGGACTTCGATATCCATATCCACGAAACCCTTTGAATTAGAATCGTACTTTGAAATCTTTTGCTTTTTATCCCAAGGTGTGAATTTAATAGTAGTATTGCTATTATCATAAGAATGAAATGCAGTATATTCATACCTAGAACTAAAGCAGCTTAAAAAAGATCCAGCCTCAATTTCACTGATTTTTACATTAATAGTTTTTTCTGGATTCTTAGAGTTTCCAGAGAATGATCCAGTCTTTGAGTCCTCATTCCATGAATATTGTGCTATTGCACTAATATAAAAGACAGGCTTGCCTGTTTTTTTATCTTTGCTTTTTGAGAATGTAAAAGCGGAACCTGTGTTTTTACTATTGGGTTTATATATTTGTATAGACATAATTTTTTCAGTATTTCATTAAAATTTCTACGACTTTTTGTTCGTACTTTCTGCCGAGAAGAAGTTGAGCTAATTGATCAGAAGCTTCTATTGAATTCTTTTTTTCAATATATTCCTCGTAAAGATCTCTAGAATTATCAAAAAAGCATTTTTCTCCATTGAAAAATCTCTGTAACTGCTCTTTAGATGGATCATCGAGTAGCGAAGAGGATGGCAATAGCTTATTATCAGCGACATATTTGCTTGCATCAGCTTGAGTTTCAAAAATCAATTCTTGAATATCATCTTCTTCCTTAAATGCTGGACCTATTCCCATATGTAAAAGATTGCCAGTCTCATCTTGAGTGACTAAGACAACCTCTTGCTGATCAGAAAGAAAAATGGATTCAAACTTTTTGCTCCTAACAAACTTTCTAAATTCATCAAAAGTTTTAAATCTAAGCCAATTTCTTGGCAGGTAGTCTTGATCGACTTTACTATACTCCATTACGTTTCCACCTGCTGAAACTATTTGGAATCTATCTCTGTTTATTTCTTCAGTCATTAATATTATCTTTTGTTATTTTAAGGGTTCCTTTTTTCTTGTTTATAATCCACTTAGAAGCTGCATTTTCAATATTTTTTTGTATAATTCTTTTGACTGGTCTAGCCCCTAGTTTTTTATTATAAGCTAATTCTGCAAAATAATCAAGGGTTTCTTGATCAATGTCTAAAATAATTGAATATTCTTTCTTTAATTTTAGTTTGAGGTCCTTTATTTCTTTGTCAAAGAAGGACTTTATATCGTCAATGTCAAAAGGATTGAAAACTACAATTTCATCTAATCTATTTATTAACTCTGGCGTTAATGTTTTTTCAGCCTGTTTTCTTACATCTGATTTTAAAATGTCATTTGAATTATTCTGACCAAAGCCCAGAGTTGTTGTGGTCTTAAGTAAATCCGCTCCAATATTTCCAGTTAGAATAACGATGCAATTAGAAAAATCAGAAACCCTTCCAAAATTATCAGTAAGCCTGCCTTCTTCAAGGAGTTGTAGTAAAATATTTAGAACTTCTGGGTGAGCCTTTTCGATCTCATCAAACAATAAAACAGAATAAGGCTTAGCTTTTATCCTATCTGTTAATTGCCCCCCATCTTCATAACCAACATAACCAGGCGAAGAGCCTATAAGCCTAGATATATTTATCTTTTCGGAATACTCAGACATGTCGATGTGAATAAGGTTGTCATCACTGCCAAAAACATGTTGAGCTAAAGTTTTTGCCACAAAAGTTTTACCAACACCAGTCCTGCCCAAAAGAAGAAAAGAGCCAATCGGTTTATTTTGGTCATTTAACCCACTTTTAGATCTAAGAATACAGTCCGATATTAGCTTGCAAGCCTCAGGCTGACCAAAAACGACAGAGTTTAAAGATTTATTTAAATTTAATAAGACTTCAGACTCTTTCTCAGTTAAAGCTCCGACTGGAATCCCTGTCCTAGAGGAAATAACATCATAAACATCCTCTTTTGTTACGAAGAATTTCTTTTTTTCATAATTAGAGCTCCAGCTGTCTAGAACTCTTTTATACTCATCTATAAGTTTATCTTGAAGTTTACTGCTGGTGTTAGGGCCATCGGAGGACATAAGTTTTTCTATTTTTTTTTCTAAATCAAAAGCTTTGTTTGGTTTGTGAAAATTTCTCATTTTTACCTTAGACCCAGCTTGATCAATAACATCAATAGCTTTATCAGGAAGTTGCCTGTCCGTAATGTACCTAACAGAAAGATCAACAGCTAACTTTAAAGCGTTTTTTCTGTAAACAACGTGGTGAAATTTTTCATATTGAGGACAAATACCATTTAGTATTTCATAAGTCTCTTTAACACTTGGCTGAACTACATCAACCTCTTCAAACCTTCGCTCTAATGCAGCATCTTTATTGATGAATTTTTTGAACTCTTTTGGAGTTGTAGCTCCGATGCATTTTATTTTATTCCTAGCTAAGGCTGGTTTTAATATATTTGCAGCATCAAGACTGCCTTCTGCCGAACCAGCCCCTATAATAGTATGAATCTCATCTATAAATAAAATTATATTTTTAGATCCAGATATTTCTTTAAGTAAATTTTTAAGCCTTTCTTCAAACTGACCTCTGTATTTAGTTCCAGCTATCATTCCAGCTAGATCAAGTTCATAAATAATTTTATTCGACAAAAAGCTGGTACATGTGCCATTAACTATGGACTGAGCTAAACCTTCAACCAAGGTAGTCTTCCCAGTTCCAGGAGGCCCAACTAAAATCGGATTGTTTTTGTTTCTTCTACATAAAATTTCAGAAATTTTATTTAACTGATCTTCTTTGCAAATGACTTTATCAAACTGACCCTTGAGAGCTAATATATTGTAATTTTTAGCAAACAAATCCAAGGATGACGCATTGTTTGGATCCTGAGGGACAGGAGATTTTTGTCTTTTAACTTGAGGCTCTAGATTCTTTCTTTTACCAGATCTGTCCCACTCTCCAGTTTTAAAAAAGTTTTTAAGTTTTTCGCTAGATTTTTTTGGACTTACTTTGAATGTTTCAAAAAATTCATTTAGAGGAGAGTTAGGATGAACCATTAAGGTGTAAAAAACGTGCTCAACGCCTATATATGAATGTTTAAAGCTAGAAGATAAAGATTTTGAATCTTTAAATATTTTTTTAAAATCTTGCGAGTAATCTGGCTGTGGACATTCCCCTTTATCAGTTGAAAAAAAGTCGTTCTCAATATTGTTGAAAACAAAAGTTTTAAAATCATCAATAGACACATTAAGATCTTCAAAGAAATTAACTATTGTAGATTGGCCGCTGTCTAATATAGCAAAGAGTAAATGATCTAAATCTATAGACTCGCATCTTAGATTAATTGAAGTCTCTTTAGCTGTAGATATTATTTTTTGAACCCTAGGAGTTAGATTATATTTTTCCATTTATTTTATATCAGAAAGTTTCATATAAATTTTTTCATCAATAATAGATGCTTCATTGACAAATAATATATCTTCCCCTTTTGAGCCAAGCAATATAATTATATTATTTTTTTCTGGAGTCTGATTTTTAGACAAAAACTTAGTTAGAGATTTTTCCCTTCCGTCTAAAAGAAGAGCTTCGTATCTTCCGTATTCATCCCCTATAGTCATTTTTACATATTGATTATTTTTCTTGCTCTTTCTGGATATGACATCTTCAACCACACCTATGTATTTACCTTTGTCTCCAAGCTCACAAGAATTAAAAAATAAGGAGTTTTTAAAGTTTCTATTAAGACCGAAACAATCTGAAAGATTCTTACTGTAACTAAAACCTAATAAAGTTTTTTCAAAAAACCAATTCGCAAAATCTTCATACTTTTTATTTTTTTCGTATATAGATTTATATGAGCGATATTTAGATTTTAAAGTTTCAAACCTACTATCCTTCATAATTGGTTTGTTATCGTCTCCTACTAGTTTATTCTGTACCGCATCATGAATAGAGTTGAGGATATCATAATTATATTTCTTTGCGGAATTTATAAATATTCTTTTCTCTCTATCTGTAAGTAAATTAAAAACTTGAGCCTCTAGAACTAGCCGTGGTCGATTAGTTTTAAAAGATGATAAGGCTCCAGCTTGGATCAATGCAGAAAGAACTCCTATATTTAGGCCAGACTCTTTTGCAGCAAGAAAAGTGTCGTACTTATTCGGCTTAGAAGAGCTTCTAAACTCTTTTAATCTCTCTAAAGATTTTTCGCTAATTCCTTTTATACTATTAAGACCAAATCTTATATCATCGCCTTCTGTACTAAAATCCATTTCAGATACAGCTAAGTCTGGAGCTAATAGTTTTATTCCGAAATGGGGTAACTCTTGAGAAACTTTATTAATCTCGTCTTGCGGAGAAGGTTCATATTTAGTCATCCTAAGTAGACTAAGAAAAAATTCTTTTGGATATTTGAACTTTAGATATATCGTCCAAGCTGCTAGTATTGAATATGAAATAGAATGACTCTTATTGAAAGAATAGTTAGCACTATCCTCTGCAACTTTCCATAAAACATCTCCAACTTTTTCGGAAAGTTTATTTGATTTAACTTTTTTTTCTATTTTCTTTTTCCACTTCGGCATTTCTTTAACCTTCTTTTTGCCAACAATCCTTCTTAGTTGTTCAGATTCTTCTAAACTAAAGCCTACTTTTACTGCCATCTTCATTAATTGCTCTTGGTAAAGAGGTATGCCACCAGTATAAGACAGGACATCATCAAAAAACTCATCAACACTTTGATGATCTCCAGATTCTCTATAATTTTTATATGAATCTGCGAAGTCCATAGCTCCAGGCCTAGCAATGGCTATAACAGCACTCAACTGTTCTAAACTAGTAGGTCTAATTTTTTTGCAAACCATATAATTAGCACTAGCCTCGATTTGAAATAGGCCATGAGGAGTTCTTAAGTCATCTAGATTTTCATAAATATATTTAGAGTCAAGATCTATTTCTGAAGGGTCAATACCAAGTCTTTCGCAAGAAGAATAAATAGCAGACAAAGTTCTTAAACCGAGTATATCAAACTTAACCATTAGTTCTGAAACCCAATTCATGTCATACCCAGTAACCAAGGAGCCATCGTTAGATTTTTGAACTGGACATATGTTTGATATCTCCTCAAAGCAAATGGCGATTCCAGAAGGATGAATGCCCGTGTTTTTCTTTAGACCTTCTAGTTTTAGGGAAATATCATAAACTTTTGGATTTTTATCACAAAAACTTTTGAATTTTTCACTTTCATTATATGCATCTGAAAGTTTAGCGACATTTCCATATTGCTTTGGTATAGTGTCACTTAAGAAATTTGCATCCTGCTCTGATACTTGAGCTACTATTTTAGAACATTCTTTAATACATAATTTACCACTAAGAGTATTAAGGGTAAGGATTTTTGCAGTTCTTGATGGGTATTTTTTTTCTATATAAGATATTACTGATTGCCTATGCTCATAAGCTATATCATTATCAATATCAGCGAGAAGGCTTCCATCTAAATATACTACTCCATCTTTTTCTATCTTTCTAGCTCTACTTTTCGAAACAAACCTCTCGAAAAACAAATCATATTTAATAGGATCAACCTTTGTCACCCCTATTAAATATAAAATTAGACTTCCTGCGGCAGAACCCCTGCCTGGACCAGTAGGGATATTATTTTCGTAACAAAAATTAATTATATCCCAATTCAGCAAAATATAATCTACGAAACCTAAATCATTTAATGTATTAAGCTCGTAATCAAGTCTTTCTTGGTATTGTGATAGTTTATTTTTTTGAATAGACTTTTTTAACAAAGATTCTTCACAAATATTTTTAAGGAAATCAAAATTAGATATTGTATTTTTTAAATTTAGTTTCTTATAATATTTTGATTCAATTTTAATCTCTGGAAGTCTAACCCCTGGAGGTATGCAACCTTCGTAAGAAGAAAATTGATTAAGGAAATTAAGATCTATATTTCTAGCTGCCATAACATTTTTTGTAGAACTTCTGAAGTTTTTTCGACATCATAAAGAGCATCATGCAACATTGAGTCATCAAAATCAATAGAATAATCCTTACATAATTGTTTTAAATTAGTTTTAACACCTCTTTTTCTGTAATTAAGCAATTTGTATTGCCAGGATATTAAATTAATTGAATCATTGTAATGAATGTCATTCTTGACAGCACGGGCTAGGCAGTTAGTATCAATGGCCCTATCAATATAAGAATAATCCGTAGGTTTACCGCAAAGTTTCCGATGTATATTATGCATGAAAATGTCAAAACCGAGAATGTTGTGACCCACTACAAGATAACTTTCGTCATAAAGATATTTATCGAAAAGATCTAAACAATAAGAAGCATCCTTTTTTTCTTTTTCATATTTTGATTTGGAAAAATTAGTTATTCTCGCAGCATCTGAAGAAATATTTAAATCATCCCAACCAATAAGTAAATTATATTTATTTATTACATTCGACCCTTTTAACAAAATGAAACCAATTTGCCAAGGTTTATTTTCAAAACTACTTAAGTTTAAGTTGCAAGTTTCATAATCAAAGACAAGAAATTTTTGATCTTTTTTGAATCTAAGTAAATTTTCATTCATCGATTTTAAAAGTTTCCTTAACTTCTGCTATGAATTGAGACTTTAGATTAGATGGGGTTTTATCGTAAGCCTTCTTAATCACCCTAAGTGCTCTCTTATGCTCTTCTATAGACTCATCATAGGAGATTATACTTTTAATTAATTTTAATTTTTTCTTATTCATACTTCATAATATTTAACTTCACGTGGAGCCAAGCAAGATAGTGTTTGACCACCAGCATAACTAATAGAACTCTGGAGGTCTTGGGTGATTTCGTTTAATTTTTCACCATAAGTCATTCCACTGTTTGGTATTTGATTTAATTTACCCTCTACATTGTTGTTGTGTCCTTTGTTTTCAATACTAGCAGAGCCAAAATAAGCTTTATGCTCAAGACCGTTAATAGTAATAACTGAAGCAGGACTATCGGTGCAAGCAGCAAACAAGCTGCCAGCCATTGCCATGGTAGCTCCAGCAACTAAAGCTTTAGCTACATCACCATTACAGCGAATACCACCATCAGCAATGATTGGAACACTATCTATGTGATTCGAGGAAATTTGAGAGCATTGTTGAACGCAAGTGAACATAGGCATAGTGAATCCCGTCTTATCTTTAGTGGTACATGGAGAGCCTTGACCAATTCCAACTTTTACAATGTCAGCTCCCCAATTAGATAATTGCCTTACCGCATCAGAAGTAGCAACATTCCCAGCAATAATTTTTGTATCTGGGAGATGTTTTTTTATACATTCAATAGTTGACTTCATTCGCTGGCAATAACCGTGAGCAATATCGATAGTTAAGTAATCAACTCGATGGCCTCTCTTGCTGATTTTTTGAATAGCCATCTTATCTTGCATCTTAACTCCGACACTAAATGAAATGTTATCCCACTCTTGAGCATTGGCAACATCTTCAGCTAAATCACGATCAAAGCGATGCATAATGTAGAAAAAGCCATGTGAGCTCATCCACTCACATGTACGCATATCTATTACGGATTTCATATTCGCAGGAATAATCGGTAATAGAAATTTTTTTCCAAAAAGATTTACAGAAGCATCACAGTCAACCCTGCTGTGTACTTCACTGTAATTTGGTATTAAACAAATATCTGAATATTTAAGAGCTTTCATACTGCAAATAACTTTCATAAGAGAATTCATCGCTAGAACAATGATCTAGGTTGGGCTTTTCTAAAGATGAATTTTGAGAGAAATTTCTAGAGCATAAACATTTATAAACTTGATATGCCGAAAAATCATTTTTTTTATTATAATAAATACTTTTGCTCAAAATAGATTTGTAATTATTAAAATTTATATAATTTTCCACCATCTCTTTTAACATTAAATCAAAAGGTAAACCGTTATCTTGTATAAAAAAACAAGGATTAAAGAAGCTTAAATCTGGAGCACTTTCAGAAAAATACATGAAGTTATTATAGATAAACGAATCATAAAAAGGCACATATAAAACTAAATCTTCAGTCCAGAACTTTTTTAAATCAGGTAAATCTATAGAGCCATTCCTCTCTGAATGTATAAAGCTATATATTTTATTTAAAATTTTACATCCATGCTCATTTCTCGCAAAAATTATATATTTATCTTTTTCTTGAGGGTTAATCGAAGAATTACAAAGAATATTCACTCCAAATATTAAATTAAAACCAAGTTCTAATGAATTATTATAAGCTTCCAAAAAGCCTATCATAGTATCCTCTACTAAAACAAGGTTTTTCTCTTTACTATCTGATAAAATTTTAAATATATTTGAATCAGACTCCTCCTCGAAAGATCTTTTATCTAACCTAAGTATACTTTTGCCTATTGAAAAATCAGACTTAAATAAAGGTATCATGCATTATAGCATGCATCGGTAGGCCGAAAAAACAAGTTTTATTTTTTATTTTTAGGGACTTTGTATATAAAGCCGTTTTTCTCAATAAAATCATCAGGTTTCTCTGTGGCTTTAGGTTTCTCTGTGGCTTTAGGTTCCTTTGCTGTCTCAGGCACAAGCCTTAACATTTCTTCTTCAAGGCTTTCTTTTTTCACCTCAACCTCTTTGGTTTTATTTTTCTTTTTAAAAGAATTAGAAGCACATATAACCATTACAATAGCTAAAGGGTCAAAAACACAAACTATAAAGATTATAACAAGCCTTATAGATCCAGCAGTATTTAAATTTGGCCCACCAAAGTCTTTAATTAATTCAGCTATATATTTAACTGGACCAAGTTCGTTCTCTATTTTGAGGTTGTCACTTTCTAATTTAAATTTTTCTAAATTTAAAACTTCTATATTAGACAGGCTATCTTTAATCTTAGACTCATACGTCGATATTAAATCAAGATCTGTTTGATCGATTTCTATTTTTGAGTTTTGTAAAGATCTTATTTCGTTATTAATATCGTCAACTTTGATAGTTGAAGATCTCCTTAATTCAATAATAGAATCATTTAAAATTTTTAGTTGAGAGCTAATGTATTCTCTTTCCTCTAACTGAGAAACCTCTAAGTCTTTTATTTTTTTTGAGTTACTAGAGAAAAAGCCTGTTTTTTGATTTCTTAGATCTTGAAGCTGCTCATCCATAAAAATTAATCTAGACTGATGCTTATCAATTTTTGAATTTAATTCTTTTATATCTTCATCTAACCTAGAATATATCAACTCAATATTTGCCGAAAGCTGTTCTATAATTTTTGAATTTTTATCTTCTGAAAATTTTTGTACTGACTTTTTTTCTATTATAAAAGATTTTTGACGATCTATAGACTCTTCTTCTAGTAATATTTTTCTATCTATTTCTTTTATGTTTTGCTCTGCAAAAGAAACACTTGAAGAATGTTCAATGTGAGATTTACTTAAGAAACCAAAGATTCCTGCACTCGTTATTGCCATAAGAATAAAGACCGAAAAAGACAAATAAGCCCTAGTTAAGATTGATATCTTTTTCCAATTTTGGTGAGCCCAGACAGCGACAACTATTTTAGCAACCTCTAATGCTACAGCCATCACCACAATAGAAACTATTGAACCTGGAAAAATAGTAGACAAACCAATTATGCTAAAATAAGCAGCTATCGCTGAAAGAGACAATGCAGAGCTAAGTAAAAAATATTTCATTTTATTCTTCTTTCTTCTTTTTCTTTATCTTATATCTTTCAAATATCCTAAAACTATTTTCAAAATTAGTATTTACATCCGTGTCTATAGGAAGCTCTGAGCCAACATCTATTTTCTGAGGGGGATTTGACCTACCATTACAATTAAAAGGTATAAAAGAATTAAACCTATTTTCTGGATCAAGAAATTTTTCTAATAAATCTACAGAGCTAATAGAATCTGAATTTAACCTTAGATCAATAGAAGCTTTAACCCTTTTGCGCATACTTGCTAGATTAAAACTCCCAGCCTCCAGCCAAAAGACCCAGACCTATTTTCCCTGCGGCTTTAAGAGATCCTTTTGCTAAGTCTCCCGCTGCTTCAATAGCCCCTTTGTTTCTAAAATTACTGGATACTTGACTTCCCAATTGAGTGGTGAGATCAACAGCAGCATCAATTAACTTTCCTGGTGCATTTAAGGGGCTGAGATCTTTCGAGCTAACACTGAATGCTACAGAAGCACTGTAACTAGGCTGAATTCCTGCAAAGTCACTAAAATCACTGGAACCTGCCCCAATAGGACCTGCGTATGCTAAACTAGCACTCATACCTTGCAGGTCCCCATTATCCCCCATATTTCTGGCACCAAACGCTAGCTCTGCATTTATCAGATTAACATTGTTACTAGAAGTTGTTTTGCTATCTTTGAGTCCGAAAGCTGGCCCAGTAGCACTATCATTTCCAAAATCATTCTGCGCGCCATAAGTATTATAACCTTTAGTGTGCAAATAACTCTGCATACTACCCCTTCCTGTGACGACCCAATCGGCTTTCCCACTTGGATCATAATCTCTGTTAGGGTCTTGCTGCCATCTAAAAAGAGAATCTGCCAAAGATTCGTTTGGATTTTGTCTAAAATCACTACCTGCGCCAAGGGCAGTATCTGCTACAGAATCCACTGTATCGGCATATTCGCTAAAATAACCCCCATAAACATCCTCTGGATTCTTTTTTTTCTTACTATAATTGTTTCCATAAGTAAAGCTTAAATTCTTAAGATCCTCGTTAGACTCCAAAGACTCCCATGGCTCAATAAAATCTGGAGTTTCTTCTGGAGTCGTTACTCCATCTGAATTTTCATCATCTAATTGATCTGTTCCAGGAACGATAATTTCTCCTGATTCAGAGTCGGTGTTTATATCTTGATCTCCATCTGCAATATCATTGACACCATCTACAACTTCTTCATCTATCTCTCCAGGACCTTTCGGTGTGCCACAATCTTTGCAATCTGTTTTTGGGTTATTTTTAGCATCTTTTTGAGCTTCATTTGCAGCGTTATTTATATTCTCTATATCACCTCTCGATCTTCCTTGTTCTGAATCAGCGCCGTCAGAACCTTCTGTAGAACCTTTAGAATTCTTTGTGGCATTATTGATTTGATCGTCTGTATTTGTATTTCCCGTCTTATTAGGGGGCTTAATTATTTTTGGCGGATTAGTTGAGTTGCCATTAGGTGACGGAACTGATTTTTGGATTTCTTCCGCACTTTTTTTGCCCGAATTTTCCTGTTCCTGTTTTGAACTAGTTTCTTGTGTTTCTTTTGGGGGAACGTAGACTGATCCTGTACCAGCTCCAGTTCTTTGTTTCTGTTGTAAACCGCCTCCAGTGCCAGTGTTTGAGCCTGGAGTGGGAGTTGTTGAGCTGCTATTACCATTACCTACACCAGTACCGCTTGTTGAACCTGAGGGTGGTGGAGGAACACCTATATTAGAGCCCATGTTTTGACCTAATCCGTTGGAAGAAGGTGTAGCACCAGGACCTTTAGAAGTGCCACTAGGTTTCCCTGGGGTAGCTCTTGAGCCAGGGAACTTGGGTGGCGGCTCACTATTTTGAGAAGGTGGTGGCCCGCCAGAATTCTGGGTAGAACTAGGAGATGTGGATGGACGATTGATAGGAGAACTAGAACCACTTTCTGTTCCTGAGACAGGACTTCCTATAGACCCACCCCCACCAAAAGATGTAAAGCCCTCACCGCCAACGGATGGGGGGCGAGGAGTGCCCATATTGGAAGGGGACCCACTAGACATATCAGAGCCTCCAGCGCCAATAGCTGTATCTCCACTAGGAGTAGAAACTCCACCAGAACCAGTTCCAGCTCCACCAAAGGAAGAAGGGATACTACCTGGAGAAGAAGGAGATTTAGGGCTAAAGCTAGGCCTTGGATAACCGCTACTTGGAGGATAAATATTACTAACCATTTTTTTAAGCCTTTCTTTTAATCCGCATAAACAACACTATCTGCATCAGGGAAATCAAGAAAACTAGCTTGTAATGGAATGCGTTTTGTTGTAGCACTATTAGCTAAAGAATCACTAAAAAATGTATAATCTCTAGTTTTTCTTTTTATAGTTCTGCTAACAACTTCTTTTGTGATGAGTGTGTTTGATTGGTTTTTTAACTTTCTTAAATTTTTATTATCAGCTGTTTCTGTGTTCCTTAAATTATAATAAAGTTTTGCTATTTCTGATGAATGATAAACAGATTTATTCTCTTGTCTATAAACTAAATTATCATATTTACTATCGTAAAATCTTGATATTAAACTGTCTTCAAGAACTAATTCTGGCCTCGGACCACCACAATAAAACTCAAGATCCGTTCCAAAAATTGAATATTTTCCAGCTCCATTATAGGTTTGCCTAAACTCAGATAATCCTGCATCTTGACTAATGGTAGGAGTTAAAAAGCTGAACCTTGAATTACAGGAAAACTTATAGCAATAGGTTTTATCTTCTGGACCTCCAGCAGCAGAATCAAAAGGAATATGAGTGGTGGGCAATAAGTTATATTCAATAGGTCCACCCCCTAGCCTATCAGGAGCATAGTTTGAGTAAGTGAAATGAATGTCTTGATACCAAGGCCTATAATTTAGTGTTATAGATTGATCTCCAGGATATCTGAGAAGCTCAGATTGGGCATATGTGTAGTAGACCCCTTTGACTTTTGAACCAAGAACGGTGAATTCCCAATCTTTCGCTGGAACGATATAAGCTCTATGAGGAAAACAATGATACTCTACATTCGATCCTGCAAAACCTTCGTGGTCACGATCTTTAGTATTAAAATCTAGAGAAACATTACAATTAAATGCTTTTGCTGGACCCCATTCGGGTTGAGATTCGAGATGGGTGGCGACATCTTCGTCAAAACATATTGTATAAGCTCCAGTATTATTTGGCTGAATACTAAAGGGTATAAAAAAGTCTGCATAATGCCCAGTGTCTTGACCAAGAAAAAACATTGAAGAATAATTTTCTCCACTACCTTGAAATAATCTAGTTTCAGGATCTATCGTACAATTATTGACTCCATCTGTTTGGTCAAAAGAGCCGCTTGGATCTATATATTGTCTTAATTGTGGTAAATAGGCTTTATCAGTATAAGACTCTACCACTTCATAATCTTCTGTAACATATTGAATCCCTTCATCACTGTCATAGTCTACGTTTTTAGAGTAACCAGTTACATAGCCATCTGGAATTCTTCTAGTTTGTATGATGAAATCAGTCTCTATAGCTGCTAAATTCCAATAATGATTTACAGCTGCAGCCCTTCTATGCACACCTTTAAGATTAGGAGAAAAATATCCTTTATTCTTATTTAAATCATAACCCCCTCCAAGTACACTTACAGCAGAATAGTCGTCAACTGGTATGCCAGTCAAGGATCTATCAGAAAAGCCCTTTCCTAAATCTGTTACGGCTCCTTTATCATCTATAACAAAATTATTGCCAAAATTTAAGTGCTCGCAGGTTTCGTTTAGTAGAAAAGGGAAGCCATTGAAAAATCCAAAATCATTAAAGTCTTTAGCTGGATAACGAACCAATGTCGGTGTCATTATATTTGAATCTACTGGAAAGCTTAACCTATCTGAATTCTCATATCTTTTTTGACCGTATTTATTTACAAAAACTCTTGATGTGTAAGAGTTACTGAAAGGAGAAGATGACTCTATTACTTGAGCTCTACCTTGCCATATGGCACGACCAGGCCTTTCACCAAAGACCTTGGCTTTACTCGGAGAGAACTGTTTTGGCCAAATAGGTCTACCCATATCAACCTCCTGTTTCGCGTGGGTTAGCTCCCTTTTCTTTTGCGTAAAAATCTATTTTTCTATTCTTTTTTTTCAACAATAATTGACCTTTTACAAATACCAGTTCGTTTGTTTTTTTATTTTTCAGGATCGCCATAATTTAATTTACACCAAAAAAGAAGAATTGCCTTTGTCAAAATGAGGGCAACCAGAGTAATGTTTAAGAGTTAATTCTTCCCCATCATTTAAAACAAAAGAGGGTTTGTCTTTATAGCATTTTATAATTTTACCATCACAATCTCTATGTTCATAGTAATCAAAGGGAAGTCTATGTTCACATATAAAGTTCTTTATCTTGTTTCCTTGAGAGTCTAAAACTAATTCACCTCTTGATTTTTTATACCCCTCTTTGCCACACATTAATGGTCCGCCAAAAGTACCATCAGAAGGATAGTTTCTGTTTGCAGCAAAATCACTTTTTGCACATTCTTCATCAAAATTTTCTAGATATTCTTGTATGGATGTAAGTTGATACTCAAAACCCTCTAATTCTTCTTTGCTTATAACCTCCATAGACAGCACTCCACTTCCTTTTTGACCAAGCAAATCAGAACTTAAATCAAATTTTAAAAATAGAAATTCAACCTCTACATTTTTAACTTTGGGAAATGTTTTTTTGACGGCTAGGCAATACATCAAATTTTGGAGATTGTCTGTGATTTCTTTGCCTTTAAAAACTTGTTTACTTGTTTTAAAATCTCTAATTAAAGCATCTTTACCTCTATCGTATAAAAAAAGCTTATCTATAAAACCTCTAATTTTATAATTCTTTCCACCTTCATCCACAGAAATATTAAATTCATGTTCGGATATAGAATCTGTAGTTCTACCCTTTTCTTTTCCAAAAAAATCATGTAAGAGAGCTTTTACGGTCATCATATCAATCAATTCCATATTATCATCATCAGATACTTCTAGCTTTCGAGCATGATGTGAGACTAATTTAGACACAGCCTTAGAGGCATGAATCGAACCAGATTTAATAATTAGATTGTAATGCTTTTTATGCTTTTTAAAGCCAAGAAGCTCGCAAACCAAATGGCATATCCAACCCCTGCTAGCACCATCGTTTGTAGATTGAGGCAATTTAAGAACATAAGATGTCCAATATTTCCAGGAACAACTTTGTGCTGTCTTTATTTTACTTGCAGATAATATGACATCACTCATTGTTTAATTCTTTTTTAAATTTTTTAATTTTTTTTATAAAAACATCAGGCTGTTTTGATTTGGAGCAAATATTTTCAGCAGTATTGATGATATTTTGATAATTAAATGATTTGATTAACTTTTCTTTTTTTGATTCCCATTTATTATAATCTTTTTCGGACATTTCTCCAAAGTCATTTTGATTAGGAAGGCAAATAATTACTTTTTCATAATCTACATAAGAAATTAACTTAAAAAAACTTTTTATACACCCAGTTAGGCCAGCGTTTAATTCAGAATTTAAATCATTATTAAGGCTTAATATTATTTTTGAAGGATTAATACCAACAATATAAGATATTAATGTGGGGGAAATTAAGGTACCAAAAGTACATAGAATATTTTTAAAACCTCTTTCATACAAGCTTAAGACGTCACCAATACTTTCTACTAAAATAACCTCAGAAGAATCTTCTATATATTTTGAAGATATATGATGGGGGAAAATCCATTTACTTTTCAATCCAATATGTTTCCATTTGGGTCTGTTTTCAAGCGAAGCCATATCTCTACCAGAGAAGCCATGTATTTTTCCATTTAAATTAAATATTGGAAATACAAACCTTTGGTACATTTTTCCTTCTGTGCAGAGCCCTCCTTTAAATTTTTTAAGAGCATCAGCGGATATACCCCTATCTTCGTAAAAAGAATAATGGGGAAGCAGTCTATCTAAGCAGTCTTTTTTATAAGTTTTTTCCATTGAAATTCTTGGTTGGTTGCTGTTTCTATGAGGATTATTAAAGATAATATCTTTTTTCAATAAAGAATCCACCAATTCATCATCATTAGATCCAATAGTCGCTTGAACTAATTTTTTAAATGATAAAAATGGAGTTTGATTTACATAATCTTTCCATACTCCAGAATCTTTATATATTTGTATTGCGGTTTTATTGTCTCCTCCACGGAATATAGCATTTGTCTGCCAGTAATCTCCCCTATCTAGTAGTTTATACCCCAGAGACTCTAAGGTGTTTTTATAATCAATATTACTCATTGAAAAGATCTGGTAAAGAACTATCACCATCTTCTGAGGGGGACATTCCTTCGACCCTGAGGTGCTCCACTAAATCTCTTAAGTCTCCCCTTTCTGTTATATTAAAATTATTAAAATCTAAGTTCAAATAATTTCTTTTTAAAGATCCATCTGGCATTCTGACTGGCTCGATTTCACCCATTGGATCTTGACCTAAGTGCCGAGCTTTAATATTAGTAAGTTTATGCGTTCCAAAGTTCGAATCCTCTGTAATTTCTGAAGGCTCTTTATTTCTCAACAAAAACATATGAGAACAAAACTGAGTGATTCTATCCGACAAAGAAACTACAGTTTCATCTTCAATAATATTTTCAGAACTTCTATTTCGACTGGTTCCAACTCTATTCATTTGTACACTTGTTAGCATAGATACAACTGGCTTTTTATCAAAAACTAAATCTTTAGCTATAAGCCGCTTAAATCTATCCACCATTTCACCAACAACCTGCCACTCTGTTTTGTTTCCAGAAGGTTGAAATGTAGTTTTTATATAATCAAAACTAAAAATCATCTCATTCCCTCTTCCTACATTTGAATAATAAAATCTTTTAACAGTATTTACCATTTCATCTATAGACATGCCGCCACAATTATAATAAAAGAATTTCATTCCTTTTAAGTTTTTCCAAACTTTTCTAACTTTATTGACAACTTCATCACCTGCATTCCTCCAGCGACCGCTTTCAAGTAAATTCAAGGGAACTCCAGATAGAGCCGCACACTGACGCATCGTCAGCTCTTCAATGCTCATTTCTCCATTATCAAAGTGTAAAATAGGAACATTATTATTCAAAGAAGAAACTTTTGTGCAGAAGTCCATGCAAAATTGTGTTTTGCCTATTCCAGATCTAGCAACAATAACACTTATGTTACCAGGCCTAAGAAGAGATCCATATATTTCATGAAGTCTTTGATGGGGCCCCTCTAAGCCATGATCATCTACAGGGTTTTCGCCCCTATCTTCAATCATGTCCTCCATATTTTCATAAATATTTTCTGGTATGTCTGAACCAGATTCATAAAAATTTATTTTACTATTGTATATAGAATCAGCCTTATCAATTATATCCTGGTAGGAAGAAAGACTAGATTTAGTCATGCTGGATTGAAGATTAACCCCAATTTCTGAAATGTCCCTTTTAAGAGTTAGTGTCTTAATCTCTTTCGCAGAGTCCATTATAGATTTAGCCGAAACCTTTCTAAGAGTTAAGCTTTGCAAATACTCTAAGGGCTCAATCCCCTCTTCAAAAGATAAGCCTAATGACTTTATCTTTTCAGATAAAAGGTATTCATCTATAGATTCATTCTTTTCTATAGATGACCTTAAAACAATAAATATAGCTTTGTGGATGGATGTAGAATCCGAATAAAAATCCTTCTCAGATATAAAAGATGATATTTTATAATACTCTTCTGGCTTCTGTATTAACCCCCCCAACAAGTGCTGTTCTAATTCATAATTATATAGACGCATTCAATATGCTAACTAAAACTTACAAAAAAAACAATATTAAATTAAGATAAATCTATTGATATCTCGCCCTCTTCCATCTGCATTAGATATTTTTCAAGAGCCTTTCTCAGTCCCATCTCTACTATTTCAGAACTAGCTTTGGAAAAAACTAAGGCTTTGCCTTGGTCGTTGACATAGCTTAATACAAAGCCAGAATTACCGTCTTTACCTCCAGTAAAATCATAAAGCTGATTTAAAAACTCTTTAGGGATGCTGAAGTTGTGAGTTATATTTGGGTCAAAATCATCCATATTTATAGTGTCTTACATATTATATATACACTATAAATTTATTCCAAACTTTTCAAAAAGAGATCTATCTATAACATCTCCATCATAAACTTCCATCAACTTTATTTCATTTGTAGAGCAAAATTCCATTTTTTGCTTATCTCTTCTTAATTGGTCTAAATAATTTGATTTATGACCTCCATGAAAAAAGGGAACGTATTTTCTATGCTGAGCTCCTTGAACTTCAATGGCTATTTTTTTTGTAGCATTATAAAAGTCTAAAGAAAGTCTCGTTCCAGCTACAGGAAACTCCTCGAATACAACATGATTTTCCCAATAGTCTTTTAAGAACTTTTTTGTATTAAACTGTATTTTACTTTTGCTTTTACCTTCCCAATCTATCAAATAATTTCTAACTTTTGGAACTCTTTTAAGAGAGCCTTGGATTGTTTTAAATTTCATTAAAAATTTGAATGAATTTGAGAGAGCATAAATTTAGTAAACCCTTTGTTCTGATCTATAAAATCAACTAATTTATTTTCGCCTTGTATTTTTTCTGGACATTCAATCCCCTGCTCTTTAGCTAGATCAATAATCTCTTGATCAAAAGAAATCCAAGCTCCTTTTTGTTCAATGTAACCCCATAATTTCATCATATCTAAAATTTCTCTCTCTACCCATATACTATTTCCGTCTTTTTGACCGTACCTTATAGGATATCTCACTACCCCCCCAGTCTTTTCGTTAACACTTTTTCTGAAAATTATTTTGCAAATATGACCTATTGGATCTCCTTTATCCTCTATCTTTGAAGCAGAGGCATTTGGATATATAATATCATTAGTGTATCTCTCTTGAAATTCTAAAATAAAATTAGCATAATGCTTAACAGCATTTCCTCCCGCTTGTTTAACTTTGGGCCCACCTCTACTAGCATAAGGGTTAGTCGCAACCTCAACCCTAACTTGAGATGTCAATATCATCATGTGACCCATTTTAGTTATAGGCAAAACCATCTTCTTTAAAAAAACAGATGTTACTAAAGCTCCTCCAGCAACCTGCTCGCTCTCATCAAAAGGCTTATCATAATCACCTATTCTACAAAGAGCATCAACACTATCGATTATGAATAAATATTTTTTATCATCTGGGTTTTCATCGACAAGAGTTCTTATGAGTTGAAAAACTTTTTCAAAAATATTACAGTCAAATTTGAAAAACTTTTCTGGATCTCGATCTATGCCGCATCTATTTAATAACTCTGGGCTAAGTCTACCTTCACTTCTAATATAAACAACCATACCCTTTTTACCAAAATAATTTTGGAAGTTTTTTGCAACCGTTAAAGCACAACTAGTTTTACCACCTTCGTTAACTCCTGTAAACCTATGAGCTCCAGAAGGAAGTCCACCGCCCAAAGCAAGATCTAGATTTATACTACCAGATGAAATTTTATAATTATCATCTTCGTAATTATTATAATGGTATTTTTTATTTTCTTTATCGGTAAGAAAATCATCGATTATTTTTAATGTATCACTCATTTGTAAGAAAGGATTTTATAGTTTTTTGTTTTTTATTTTTTTTGTAAGGCTCTCCAAATTTATTATCATAAATTTTAATTTCTAAATTTTGCTTTGGAACATAATTATACTCTAAAAATTTCTTCTTTAACTTTTTAATTCCAAATTGTGATTTAAAAAAACTTAAAGAGTCGTACTTATCAGGGAAATTTAATTTTTTCCAAAAATCTAAACTGGGATATTCAGAAAAAAGATCATTCAAAAGTTTTATTTCTCTAGCCCAAAATCCTCTTTTATTGACTTTCGGGACATTGAGTAAGAATTCTATTATATTTTTCTTTTCTGTTTGTTTTAGCTTCAATTCAAAAATAACCTAAGCCAAAAAAAGATAAAAACAAGATTAAAGAGGGGAAAAACTTTTAGTTTTAAAATTATAAACTTCTAAACCATCTCTTTCCCCAAAACTAGAATAAAAATTATAAGATTTGTTTTCGAGAATTTCGGATGACCTGCTCTCAAGGTCCTTATTGCATTCAGAAACGGTTTTAAAGTCAACATAACCATTTACGGAATCAAAAAGATCTCTGCTTATGAAAAGAGATCCGCCT
>Ga0055584_100000824_pt1 | contig 29726 bp, 30 predicted proteins | sample OSDHelmetaG_FD_58716 | JGI IMG/M metagenome (GOLD analysis project Ga0055584, IMG submission 58716) | Pelagic marine sediment microbial communities from the LTER site Helgoland, North Sea, for post-phytoplankton bloom and carbon turnover... | ecosystem: Environmental > Aquatic > Marine >... | reverse complement strand
TCGCCGGGAGATCGTTCCTTCATCTCACAATACCGGAATCTTTATCATCACTGGATTCATCAGACGGCCCATACTGCAGCCAGTACGTTCTGGACTGGCTGCGGACTGATTCGCCGAAAAGCGTTTGTCGAGACCGGCGGATTCAACGAAGACTTCGACCGTCCCAGTATTGAAGACATCGAATATGGAAACCGCCTAATTGCAACAGGCCACGTCATCAGGCTCGAAAAAGAGATGCAATGCCAACATCTGAAACAATGGACCTTGTGGAACGTCGTTAAAACTGATGTCTTTCAGCGCGGCATTCCCTGGATGAAACTGTTGTTGGCCAACCGCGATATACCCAACGACCTGAATCTCAGTTACAAATCACGGGTTGCCACCGTGATGGCAGGTTTGTTGGTCCTGGCGTTCATCCTGATACCGCTGGCCGGCCACGCCACCGCATTGCTTGCAACAGGCGTACTGCTGGCAACAAGCGCCGTTTGCTCGATCATTGCCGGTACTTCCGGGAAGGGCTCCCTGGTGCCTCTCCTGCTGGTCGGGCTGCCTGTTACCTCGGCCCTGGTTTATGACCCGCAGTGGTTAAGCCTGTTACCCCTGGCCACGATCCTGACCATCGTCTGGACACAACGGGGGTTCTATCAACTGGTCGCCAGGCGACGCAACCTGGCGTTCGCGTTCGCCGTTATTCCGATGCAGGTGATTTTCTTCATTGGCTGCGCAACTTCAGCAGCGCTGGGAATCATTAGCCATTTTTTTGATAGGGTGCGGGGACCTGACGCTCGCTGAAAGCCAGGGTTCGGTCTTCACCCACTTCGTGATAATCCGCATCCTGGTTGACCCGCCAGACGTCCCAGAGCTCTTCTCCTGCAAGGATGTTCTCAGCAGTCAATAAAGCGGTCATCATCGCATGGTCCTGGTTGTTATATTTATGCATGCCATTGCGCCCGACCAGGTACAATCCCGGTCTGTGTTTCTTCAGCCAGCTCTGGAAAAGATCAACCCGCTCCTCGTAATTTTCATCGTAGACCGGATAGGCGCCGCCCTGCCTGATGACTTTGCCATCGACCACATGACCAGGCGATACCAATCCCAGGTGGATCAGTTCCTCATCGGCCAGCCGGATCAGGTCCTGGTCATCGGATTTCCAAAGGCCATCACCCTTAAAACAGAAATATTCGAGTCCCAGGCAATTCAAGTCGGGGTCAGGGATCATATGTGGCGACCAGGATTTGAAATTCTGGATCCTTCCAACCCTGACAGACGAGTCATGGATATAAATCCAATTGTCATCAAAGCAATCCACATCTCGAACGATCAGTGCGACCGTCAAAAAATCCCGGTACCGTAGCGCCCTGGCGGCCGTGAGTACTGCTTCAGGTGGAGCAGGCTGGATATATTCTGCAAGGTCGACAATAGCCGCCGACGAAATCACATGCTCCGCCTGGTACTCATGAGACTGCCCCTGTGCATCTACTGCCGTTACTGTCCAGACACCGGATTCACTATCCAGGGCCAGATCCTGCACGTTCATTCCCAGTAAAACTTCGCCGCCGGCTTGCTGGATCTGCTCAGCCGCTGCTTCCCACATCTGCCCGGGCCCCAGCCGCGGATACTTGAAAAACTCGATCAGGGTCTTCGGTGTATCCCCGGCTTTGCGCAGCCATCCAGGGATGAATGCTTTCCACACGGCGGTGCCCAGCGATAAACCCTTGATCCTTTGCGCTGCCCAATCAGCAGAGATTTCCTGGCACTTCATGCCCCAGACTTTCTCGGTGTAGGTTTTGAAAAATATCGAATACAGGCGCAGACCGAACTGGTTGGTTACCCAATCCTCGAAAGTCTGTGGATCACGAATGGGAAACAACCGGGCCTTGAAATACGAGAGCATGCAACGTGCTGATTCTGTCAGACCCAGTTTTTTCAATGCATCGAACGCGCGTAGTGGGTAGTCGAACAATTTGCCCCGATAAAGTATCCGGGACTTGCGCTCCCGCATGATCAACTGATCACCGAGAATTTCTTCCCACAATGCCTCGATTTCGCTGGATCTCGAGAAAAACCGGTGGCCTCCAACATCAAATCTGAAGCCTTTGTAGTGTTCTGTCCGCGAAATCCCACCCACATAGACGGGATCACGCTCGAGCACGGTAACCGATGCACCCGCCAGACTGAGTCGCCTGGCTGCAGTGAGACCGGCAGGTCCGGCACCAATACAAAGTACGCGCGAAGTATTGTTTTTCACGTAGTCGTTCTCGCTGGATTGAGTACAATAGACAGTTTGCAAGCGCAGTAATCAATGTACTGATAAACTCCGGAGCACACAGACTTTTGGAAATCCCAGACTCCTGTCAAGATTGCAGTTTAGTTCTTTTGAGACCCGGGTTCTATTCTTTCATCCCTTTTCAATCGGTAATAACTTCCGTTCCAGACAGCAGCTCGCGTGGATTTTAGATTATGGCCCCAGTAAACAGCCAGCGCACCATTGACGAGCGCCATACCACCCACGTCAAACCGCCTTCCGGATTTCCAACATTGGAACTGGGGGAAGTCTGGCGAAACAGGGACATCGTCCTGATCCTTGCGGTGAGGGATATCAAGGTTCGCTACAAACAGAGCTTTGCCGGGATCAGCTGGGCCATCATTCAACCTTTGCTGACGATGATTGTGTTTACGGCTGTCTTCGCAGGCGTCGTCGAAGTAACGACGCATGATGCACCTTACCCTCTATTTTCCCTGGCGGCTCTCGTTCCCTGGTCGTATTTCGTCCATGCCATCACCAAGGCGACCAGTTGCCTGGTCACGGACCAGAACCTGATTACGCGGGTTTATTTCCCCCGGTTGGTGTTACCTATTTCTGCAGTGGTCGGCGGACTGGTCGATTTTTTCATCGCATTCGCGCTGCTGGTGATTCTGCTGGTTATTTACGGATCGGCACCTACTCTGAAAATACTTCTTTTGCCTTTTTTCCTGCTTTTTACCATCCTGACTGCGCTGGCGTTGAGCTTGTGGTTATCAGCGATAAACGTTCAGTACAGGGACGTCAATAACGCATTACCGTTTTTTTCGCAGGTGCTTATGTTTGTCTCACCGGTGGCTTATCCGGCCAGCTCCATACCGGAAAAATGGCAGCTACTCTATGCGCTAAACCCGATGGCCACGGTGATCAACGGCTTTCGCTGGGCCCTCCTGGAAAATCAGCCCGGCCCTGGAATCTATAGCCTGGTTTCCGTCGCGGTTGTCTTGATAGCACTGTTTGGCGGTTTGTATTTTTTCCGCTGGCAGGAGGACCGGTTTGCAGATGTCGTTTGATAAACCGGCCATCGTTGCCGAAGGGCTCGGTAAAAGCTACTGGGTTGGCGGGCACAAGTTGATTGACAGCATGGGCATGCATGCCCTGGTGGATCGTGCCCTGACCTCACCCGGTCGCGTTGTTACCCGTTTGATCGGGCAAAAAAAACCGACTTCGCATTATCCGGAAATTCCCGGTCACATGAAATGGGCACTGCGTAACGTGAGTTTCAGTCTCGAATGGGGAGAAGTGCTCGGTATCGTCGGACACAATGGCGCCGGGAAGTCGGTTCTCCTGAAACTCCTTAGCCGGATCACTCGTCCAACTGAAGGTCATGCGATACTTCGTGGACGCGTTGGCAGCATGCTGGAAGCCGGCACCAGTTTTCACGGTGAACTGACGGGAAGGGAAAATATCCAGTTATCCGGCGCCATTTTGGGTATGCGCCGCTCCGAAATTAACCGGCGAATGGATGAGATCATAGAATTCTCTCAAGTGGAGGAATACATCGACACGCCGGTCAAGCGCTATTCGACCGGGATGGTCCTGCGCCTCGGCTTCAGCGTCGCAGCCCACCTGGATACCGACATCATGTTGATTGACGAAGTCCTGGCAGTCGGTGACCAGCAATTCAAACGCCGCTGCATCGACAAAATGCGAAGTGTCGCAAAGAGCGGCAAGACGGTTTTATTTGTCAGCCACGATATGGATGTACTCAAGGATATCAGCGACCGGGCAATCCTGATCAGGGAAGGAAGCCTGGTCATGAAAGGCTCGCCTGAGGACGTGGTAGAAGAGCACTTGAAGAACGCCGGCCGAAGCTGATTACTCAAAATCGGCATGTCCATGTACAATCGGGACTTTGATTCGCACAGGAAAGCACCCAGTGACTGACCCGAAGGATCTCTCAGAGCAGGCCGAATCCGGAGTGGACTCGTCTTTGTATCTGCCCCCTCGTCGTGAAGGTTTGAGCCTTTTGCGAAAGGTGTTTTTCTACCACCTGATGCTCGCAATTTTCATGATTTCCATTCCCCTGGTGTTTCCGGATTTTATTGATCAGCTACCCATTGGTGGCATCAAGGAACTGGAGGGCAGCGGCGACTTGCGGGTTACTACCGTCGAAGAAAACCTTAAACCCGCCGAGGACATTCCGATTGTCCAGACCTTTATTCGTACGACCAGCCAGTTCGACAGTCTCGGTTATGCCCGCCAGCTGACCATAATCCTGATGGGTGTGTGGCTGTTGATGCTACCGGTATCCTGGGTGCACAAAGGCATTCATAAAGCCAGCACGCATGATCATTCACTGGATGAAACCACACTGGTATTACCTGGCATCGTGGCAGCTATCGTATTGGTCGTTCAGCACAGCCTGGCGCTGGCTTTCAGCCTTGCTGGCATCGTTGCCGGTGTACAGTTCCGAAGGGCACTGCAGGATACCTACGACGCCCTATTCATCCTGGTAGCCATTGGTACCGGCCTGGCAGCCGGGGTCCTGGCGCTGGAAATCGCTGCTGTACTCACCGTATTCTTCTGTTACGCGTCGCTCTATGTCTACTATCTCGGCGACGGCCTGGAGTCGCATCATGCCGCCCACCTGTCAGCCCTGAAAAAGGAACGCAAACGATTGGAAAAAGAGGCCGCGGATAAACAGCAATAAAGCCGTCAGATCTTATTTCCGATCAAGTACTCAAAACAAAAACCCGGGCTGCCTGCTCCCGGTTGAGACACGACGCGGAAAGAAATGTCCGGAGTGACATATCATTGATCCTTCTCAGCAAACTTCAGGGAAACCTCTCCAAAATAATGCGCATCACGGGCCGTGGCTGCCAGGTGCAGCCGGTCGCTGCCGGGATCGAATGCCGCAATGCGAATTGACCAGGCTTTGCCGTCTTCCCCATTGGGCTCCATTTTCGCAGGAACAGTATCTTCACTTGTGTCCGCGTTAATGGCTACCAGCACTCCTTCCAGAGGATGCGCTGAGCTCAAGGATAACGTCGCCTTGCCTGCAACGCCTTGCTCAACGACCAGGTCCAGCTCAAAGTCGCCGTTTTTCAGTCCACAGTGGCCGCTGTTGTACCGGCAATTCGGTTTTTCAACCAACTGGTAGCTTTGGCCCTCCCTGGCTGGATGTGGACGTTCGCCCATCAGCATATCCACGCCGAAATAACTGATCAATGCCAGTACCGGCATCACGATAGCAGCCGTTACAACATGCTTATTTTTCAACAGGCTCAAGCAAATACCTCCATCTTAAGGACGATAAACGTACCACATAAAGCCGCCATTTCAGAAAAAACGACCATAACCAGCATGACCCGCAGTCATGTTCGCGAAATTGTCCATTAACCCCGAAGTCACGAATTTCGCGTTTAAGAGAAGGAACACCGGATGTCTTGCGCAAAAGACCGTGGTAGTCTCGGCCCATGCGGAAGCAAAGCGATGAAGACCTGATGAGGGCCTTTGCCGGAGGCAGCATTGAGGCTTTCGAGGAACTCTACAGCCGCCACCGTACGGCACTCTATCGATATGTTTTGCGAAAAGCCGGAGATACCTCGACAGCGAATGATTTGTATCAGGGCGCCTGGGAAAAGGTCATCAGGGGCCGGAACAAATATCGTCGGAGTTTTCCATTCAGGGCATGGCTGTATCGTGTGACATACAACCATGTCATGGACTACTACCGGCAAGCCAGGCCGGCGGCAGAAACTCATCCGGATGAACTGGAATCAGAGATACCAGGACCCGACAAACAGACTGAGATTGATATTCGGATCCTGCGTCTAAAGCGAGCAATACGGCGACTGCCACCAGAGCAAAAAGATGTTCTATTGCTTAAACTGGAGAGTGGGTTGAGCCTGGATGAAATAGCCGCAGTGTCTGGCATGAAACGGGAAACGGTAAAAAGCCGGCTTCGCTACGCCGTAGACAAGTTGAAAAAATCACTCAGGGAAGCAGAATTGAGGTCGAATCATGAACGCTGATCTACCTGCAAATTCAGCAGACGAGAATCTCGAGTCTGACCTGGAAAACATCCGTTCCGTCCTTGGTGAGCGGGATTCCGGCCAACCCCCGCAACTGCTCGATACCGCGGTGCTGAACACAGCCCGCAGAGAGCTTGAGGACACGGGTAAAACTAAACGAGGTCGGTTTTCGCTGCGTTGGTTGAGCGCGTTTGCCACTGCCTCGGTGATGATCCTCGCATTGGGTATCCTTGTGCAGCAGGAGCAGGAGTCCGTGCCTGTGAGTAACGGTGATGCGGAGGCCACATTGCTGCAGGAAAGCGCCGGAAAAGAGTCTGCCGCAGAATCGCCGCAGAAACGTTCAATGATGAAAGACCATGATCAGGCCCCGGTAACCGCGGCTTCACGCTCAAATGAATTTAAGTTGCAGGAAACTGCCAGTGAAGCCGAACAACTCAATGAAGAAGCCGATGAAACGTTGCCACCTGAGCAATGGCTCCAACAAATTCTACTATTGAAATCCACGCAACAGGAAGCCAGGCTGGCGGAAGAGCTTGCAGCATTCACAGCCGTCTACCCGGACTATCCGCTGCCGCCTGAGCTTGGTGACTGAGCGAATGATGCTTACCCTGGCAGGAAGCAGCCGGCTGGAGATCGAAATCAAGCGCAGCCGCTTCGTCGCCCACGCACAGCGAGTGGATACACTTGCTGAAACCCTCGAGTTCTACGATTCTGTGGTCGACCGGCAAGCCTCGCATAACTGCTGGGCCTGGCGACTGGATCACCTGTATCGGTTCAATGATGATGGTGAGCCCTCCAGCACCGCCGGCAAGCCGATTCTGGGCGCCATCGAAGGCAAGGGACTGGATCATGTCATGGTTGTCGTTACCCGCTATTTCGGAGGTACCAAGCTGGGGGTTGGCGGCCTGGTCAGGGCTTACGGGGGAAGCGCGGCAAAATGCATTGACCTGGCCAAAATCATAGAAATTCAAACCCGTGTGGAATGCCTGGTTCAGGCAGGTTTTAACTGGACGGGACAGATCTATGCCACCCTTGACGCCTTTGGCACCCGGCGAATATCGGAACGACACCAGCAAGACGGCACCCTGATCCGAATTGAAATTGATGCCTCACAATTGGAACGACTGAAAAGCAGGCTCGCCGACGTGACACGAGGCGAAGCCAGGATCAGGCCGGTAGCCTGACTTCCACACCGGGAAGAGTTGCTGCAAAGTCGGCGCCCATCAACAATGATGGTGTGTAGTAGCCACCCTCCAGATCGTTTTCGAGCAGGTATTCCGTGATAGCGAGGCTGGCGCTGACTGTGAGTTCGTAGCCGTTTGGCGTGCTCATGGTTGCCTGCAGGCTGCGACCATCGGCCGAGACAACTTCACCCCAGAACTGGGCGTCAGTATCCTGCCTGGTTTGAGCCGAAGGCCCGCGCACATTCCGGTCAATCTTTCGCTTCATCAGCGACTGGACGAACCCCAGGCCCAGCAACGGTTGTATCCAGCGCAACCGCTTCAGGCCCGCCAGGGCCGAGGGTGGGATTGCAATGTACACCTCGATATCAGGCACACCGGTACTTACGAATGCGGTGTAAACGTCCCCCCAGGGAATGGTCACGCCCACCCGTTCAGCATGCGCAAAGGGAATCGTTCGCGTCTTCCAGGCAAGGGGCACCTTTTGCAGTTTGCCGTCCCTGCGGATACAGCCCCCTCCTGCCAGGCCTTCCACGCTCGTTTTGGCGGTGCCCGGACTGGGACCTCCCCCGGCCTCGAACGCCAGCTGCAAAGAGGTAGCCGCCGGCAACTGCCGGACCAGGCTGGCCGCCAGGCAATCAGAGGGTACGACATCGAAACCGGCGCCTGGCAGCAACACTATGTCGGCACGCCTGGCTTGCTCATCCAGCCGGTGAGCTTGCTCGAAAACGGAAATCTCCCCGGTAATGTCCAGGTAATGGGCACCAGCTTGCAGGCAAGCCGTTATCATCGGCTCGCTGGTCACTGAAAAAGGACCCGCGCAGTGCAGAATTACCTGCATGCCGGAGATCGATTCTTTCAAAACCGACGCATCATCCAATCCGAAAACCCGAAACTCAAGGTCCAGTTCAGCTGCGAGCTTGCTGATTTCGCTTTCGTTTCTCCCAGCTAAAACAGGTCGCGTTCCGCGAACGACGGCCTCACGGGCAATCAGGCTCCCGGTATAACCATTGGCGCCATAAATCATCCAGCTCATGCGAATCCTAAAACAGGCTGCCTTGTTGCCGCGTATCCAACGGGCTGGCTTTCTTCTTCTCCGCCTTGGTTCCGGGAACCTCCTTGACCTTCTCTGCTTGCTCCTTTTGTTCCAACTCGTCAGCAACGGCAGGCTGCGTGGACTCGGACACGGACAAGGGGGAAGTTAAGCTCCTGGCGGGCCCGGCGGTCAACTGCAGCAATTTACCCACGGTGCAATGCGACTGCAGTGGATGACGAAGCGTCTTGCGCCGGTTGATACGGTAGCGGTTGCAGCGTCCTTGCTTGGAAACCGTCAGGTAACCCTCATCCTGCAGGTCACGAACGATTTTTTGAACGGCTCGTTCAGTGATACCGACTTCAGCCGCTACGTCGCGCAGCCTCGCTTGACGGTTCCGGCCCAGGCAAACCAGCACATGGCCGTAGTTGCTGAAAAAAGTCCAATCACTCATTGAACGACCTTAACACGGTATTTTGATGAATTATATTTCGCGTTTTGTTTTTCTTCAAATCAATCGATATAGAGCTCGCCGTGGCTGACAAGAACGCTGTCGCCCGCTATTCGCGTGGCAATGACCTCGCCAGAGGCCTTTTCAGTACGTGCGTAAAGCCGGCTGGGACGTCCCATTTCAACGCCCTGAGAAATGATCCAGCTGAACTGGCCGGAGCTGGCTTTCTCATGGTAAGTCAGCAATGCCGCCAGCGCACAATTGGCACTGCCGGTCGCCGGATCTTCCGGCACGCCATCAAGCGGGGCAAACATGCGGGCCTGGATATCGCAATGCTCCTCGCTCCTGGTATAAAGCAGAATATCGGGCGCAATCCCTTCCTTTTCGAGAGCCTCCATGACCGCGCTATTGAAGCGGGCCCGCGCAAGCGCATCCTGCCCGCTCAACTCGACAATTAAAAATGACAGCCCAACTCCCGCAACACAAGGCGGATGGACGCTGAGATTGATATCGGCGACATCCAGCGTCAATGCCGGTGCCGCCAGTTCCGGCATCACCACCGGACCTACCGACAGCTTTTGCGGCGCCAACAGTTCACAGCGCATATTCCCCGTTTTGCTGATTGCCAGGGAAATCCTGACCAATCCGGCCTTCTCCTCAAACGTGATGACGTGGCCGTCACTGACCGGCCCCAGTAATCCAGTCGCGGCCAGCGTGAACGCCGTGCCGATGTTGGGATGTCCCGCAAAAGGCACCTCCCGGGCAGGAGTGAAAATTCGGACCTTGCGGTCATGACCCTGTTCCGGAGGCAGCACGAATGTCGTTTCCGAGTAATTGAATTCGCGGGCGATCTGTTGCATCTGGCGGCTGCTCAAACCGCGCGCATCGGGAATCACGGCCAGCGGGTTGCCACCAAAGCGGTTTCTGGTAAACACATCGCAGGTATAGAACTCAAGCTTCACAGAATACCCCGAACTCGCGGACAAATTGCTTCAACCGGTCACGCACATGCTCATCCTGCAATACGCCCTGCTCATCAAATACGCGGCCTGCTCCCGAAACCATCAGGCGGCCACCGGCCCACTGACGGGCGCCCAACCCGCGGAATACAGGCAACCAGGCATTCTGCGCCAGAATGGTTCCAAAACCGCCCGGCGAGGCTCCCATTACAGCAACCGGTTTATCCCTGAATACATTACTGATACCGTCGGACGGCCGGGATAACCAGTCTATTGTGTTCTTCAGAACGCCAGGCACGGATTGATTATATTCGGGGCTGGCCAACAGCAAACCGGATGATTCCTTGAGTTGCAGTTGCAGGCGTGTGACCGATTCCGGCACTGCCTTGGCTTCTACGTCACCGTTATACAGTGGAATATCATCGATAGAACCCAGCACCAGCATGTCGGGGAGAAGCTCACAGGCGTTTTTCAGAAGTGCCGTGTTGAATGAATCCGATCTCAAGCTGCCGGAAATTGCGAGAATTGAATTCATAAGCTCTCCAGTTACCAGGGGTGTCCCACCTGGATGTAATAATTCCAGTCTTCAGGGCCGCGCGCGATGTCCACCCCGACCCACACGTTATGCGCTTCGAATATGTTATACCGGCCGCCCGCCCCGAAATTATAAATACTGTCCGGATTTTCATAGATAACGAAGTCATCGCTGGTGAAACCCAGCCCCCCAAAAACAGACACCTCCCACTTGGGCCTGATCCGGTAGCGTAACTCCAGTTCTGCCGCCCCGGCGAATTTGTTCTGGTAGCGAAGCGCTGGAACTCCGCGCAATTTCACAAACGGAATTGCGAAAAACGGCACCCGGCCATCAACGCCAGATCCTTCCAGCCTCAAGCCTAGCGTCAGTTCCTCAGTGAAACTGTGAAACGACAGCGCCTTTAGCGTACCCGACCAGTAGTCGTAATCCCCGCCGAAAGTATCGTCATAACGCCAGACACTCAAATCAACCAATTGCCCGGTCCGTGGATTCATCGTATCGTCACGGGTTTCGTAAGCCGCTTTGAACGCCAGCCCGATATTTTTGAAATCTGCAGAAAATCTGCTGTCGTCTATATCTTCCGGAAGCCCGAACCCGAACGTGTTTTCAGCATCAAGGTAAGAAATTGCAGCGCCGAGCATGAAATCGCTGTCCGCGACTCGAAACTTCATATCCTGGTAAACAATTTTCGCTTTCATGCTGAAGTCCACCGGCAAGCCCAGCACATAAATATTGGAATTGATCTTTGCCGCTGCCAGGAGACCGGTGTACCGGATGGAGTCTTGCCGCCAGTTGTTGGTATGCCCCACCCCGCCGAACCAGGATTTGCTGTTGGTATACGCTCCAGCGACTCCGGTTACGACCGGCGGTGCTTTTCTGGGCGAGGAATATTCCGCCATAGAATCCAGGGTGGCAACCCTGGTGTCGTCAGATTTCCCGGACTTGACCGGGTGAAACAGTGCAAGCGCCACCCCGAGGCCCTCACCAACTGCAGGCTCGGTGATAAAAATAGGTATGGGCAATAAGCGATAGCCATTGACCTCTTCCTCTTCTTCGTTCTGCTCATCTCCAGCCGTTTGTTCGCTGACCGGTCCCTCCTGTTCAGTGTTCGCGGCATCGTCTGCAATCACTGCAGTTGCGGCTAAAACGGCAGTCGATGCCACACAGGCCAGGAAAACCAGAATTCGCCAATTCACACGTCAACCCTCAAATAACCGCAGCCAATTCCGAACCTTGCCTGATAGCCCTTTTCGCATCCAGTTCGGCAGCCACGTCTGCACCTCCGATCAAGTGGACCGCTACGCCCGCGGATTCGAGAGGGTCCTGCAGTTCGCGACAGGGCAACTGACCTGCACAGATCACGACGTTATCCACCTCCAGCAGTTTTTCCTGCCCGTCATGTTCGATATGTAAACCAAACTCATCGATTCTTTTGTAGGTGACGCCAGCGAGCATTTTGACCCCCCGGGACCGGAGACTGAGCCGATGAACCCACCCGGTGGTTTTACCGAGCCCCTTGCCGGGTTTGCTCGTTTTTCGTTGCAATAACCAGATCTCTCTCGCCAGCGGCTCAGGCTCCGCCGAAACGTTTTCGACACCCCCGCGCGCCTGCAGCTCCATATCGATACCCCACTGGCTGGCGAATGCCTCCGGTGTGGGAAATTCGGGGCCATTATGACGTTTCTGACCGAGATACTCGGAAACGTCAAAGCCGATGCCCCCGGCCCCGATAACCGCAACACTTTTGCCCACATGCGCGCTGTCCCGCAAGACATCGATGTAGCTCAGGACTTTCTCATGCTCCAGCCCTTCGATCTCAGGCGTCCTGGGCGTCACTCCCGTTGCCAGTACGACTTCGTCGAATCCCTTCAGCACATCGACCTCTGCCCGGGTGCTGAGCCTGACATCGACGCCGCGCAATTCGAGTTGCCTGCCGTAGTACCTGAGTGACTCGTAGAACTCCTCTTTACCCGGAATGCGTTTGGCCATGTTGAATTGCCCCCCAATAAGAGGTGCAGAATCGAATAATGTCACCCGGTGACCACGTTCAGCGGCAACGCAAGAGAAAGCCAGCCCGGCCGGCCCGGCCCCTACAACCGCCAGGTTTTTCGGCTTTTGCGTGGGTACGTAATTCAGTTCGGTTTCCCTGCAGGCCCTGGGGTTCAGCAAGCAGGAAGCAGTCTGGCGGCTGAACGTATGGTCCAGGCACGCCTGGTTGCAGGCGATGCAGATATTGATCTCGTCCGCCCGGCCTGCTGCCGCTTTCACCACGAACTCGGAATCGGCCAGCAACGGTCGAGCCATCGAAACCATGTCGGCATCGCCTTCCGCCAGCACTTTCTCAGCTACTTCAGGCGTATTGATCCGGTTGGTCGTGACCAGCGGTATGCCAACCTGTCCCTTGAGTTTCCGCGTCACCCAGGAAAAACCAGCCCTGGGCACCATCGTGGCTATGGTGGGAATGCGGGCTTCGTGCCAGCCGATTCCGGTATTGATGATCGTCGCACCGGCTGCCTCGATTGCTTTTGCCTGAGCCACGATTTCTTCCCAGCTATTGCCGTCGGGAACCAGATCCAGCATGGACAGCCGGTAAATGATAATGAACTCGGGACCGACAGCTTGCCTGATGCGTTTAACAATTTCGACTGCAATCCGGTAACGCCCAGCCGCTGTCCCCCCCCATTCATCTTCACGGCGATTGACTCGTGGCGTCGTGAATTCATTGATGAAATACCCTTCAGACCCCATCACCTCCACACCGTCGTAACCTGCTTTTTGAGCCAGTCTTGCAGCCCGGACAAATCCGCGAATCTCGCGCTTGATGCCGTAGCGGGAGAGCGCGCGGGGTTTGAAGGGGCTGATGGGTGACTGAATCGCGCTGGGAGCGACGGACAATGGATGATAACCATAGCGGCCGGCGTGCAGAATCTGCATGCAAATCCGCCCATCTTCGGCGTGAACCGCGTCGGTGACCAGCCGATGATGCCTGACCTGCCAGGGAAATATCATCGAAGAAGCAAACGGCGCCAGCCAGCCGGAAATCGTGGGCGCCATGCCGCCGGTGACTATCAGACCTACGCCGCCGGCGGCTCGTTCTGCAAAGTAAGCGGCCAACCGGGGATAGTCCTTGGCCCGGTCTTCCAGGCCCGTGTGCATGGATCCCATCAACACGCGATTTTTCAACGTGACGAATCCAAGGTCCAGCGGAGAAAGCAATTCAGGATACGGTTGCGCCATTTCGGTCAATCCAGGTTAGAGAGTGTTTGTACCAGGGCCTGTACTATCGCCCTGACCCGGGCCATAGGTTCTCGCAATGTTTCGGCGATGTCATCCTCTGAGATCAAGTGATCGACAACTCCGGCGCCCCAGTTGGAGACCACCGCCAGACCCGCGTAATCCAGGCCCAGTTCGCGCGCCAGGCCAGCCTCCGGCAGCGAGGTCATCCCGGCCATGTCACAGCCATCCCGGCGGGCTTTTTTCACTTCCGCGGCGCTTTCCAGCCGGGGCCCCTGGAAAACACCGATGCAACCGCCATCAACGACTGGCTGGCCTATGCCTTCCGCGCTGCTTAACAAGGCAGCGCGCAAGGGACCTTTGTAGGGGTATGAAAAATCAACATGCACCAGCGGCGCATTTTCCGAATCGCTGTAGGTATGTTGCCGTCCCCAACTGTAGTCAATCAGTTGATCCGGCGCAGCCAGTACTCCGGGCGAATAGGCTTCGGTGATGCCTCCCACCGCAGAAACAGCGAGCACCTGCGTGGCACCAGCCTGTTTTAGCGCCCACATATTGGCGCGATAATTGACACAATGCGGCGGAAAACGATGAGGACTGCCATGACGCGGAAGAAAAAGCAGTCTGATCGGATCGTTACTGATGATCCTGATCGGCGCAGAAGGGGGGCCGTAAGGAGTATCGATCTCCAGCGCCTCCGCGTGATCGTCCAATTCCGTAAGGCCGGTTCCACCTACCAGCGCAAGCGCCCCATCTGTCGCCATCAAAGTTCCTCCAGCGCATGGATTTGATCAAGGTGCCGCCAGTGTTCATAAGCATCCATACCACACCCAAAAATGTACTTGTCCTCCACCTCCATGCCGATGAATTCGGGTGCTTTATCAGTGGTTTTGCGATCATGCACCTTCCGTACCAATACAGCGCTTTTGACGCTGCGGGCGCCCCGGGACACGCAGTATTTCTCAATCATTTCGAGGGTCAGGCCAATATCGTAGATGTCATCAATGATCAACACGTCATGCCCCTCCAGGTTCAGCCTTGGTGGCACGCGGAATTCGATCTCTCCGCCTTCTGTCTGACCTGCATAACGGGTGGCATGCACAAAATCCATCACCACCGGCATGTTCAGTCTCTCCGCCAGCCAGGCCGCCGGCATGACCGCACCGGTCATGACGATCAGCAATGTGATTTCCCGGTCACCGTAGTGATCATTGACAGCAACCGCCATGCGATCGATCGCGGCCATCACTTGCTGGCGGTCTGCAAGCACGGTTGAATGCTTCAATAAATTCCTCGGATCGGGTTCAGTCATTTTTGTTCTCTCGTTGATTCAGGCCGCGAAAAGTTGCTGACGCTTTCCAGGTCCAGGGTCCGCGTCGGAAATGCGATTGCGGCGTCGTGCCGGTTTACGATCTCGCTGATCTTCAGCAAAACATCCTGCTTTATTTCATGAAATTTCTGCCAGTTCACCGTGTGGGTCATGCAGTAAATGAAAAAATCCACCGAGGATTCGCCGAATGCATTCAAATGCACCATCAGGGTCTGATCGCCGTCAATTTCAGGATGCTCCAGCAGCATTTCTCTCACCTCGTCGGTGATTACCTTGATCTGATCCAGATCCCGGTACCGCAGCCCTATCGTTTCATTGATGCGGCGGTGCGTCATGCGCGACGGATTTTCCACCGATGCTGTCGTGAATACGGCATTGGGAACATAGACCGGACGTTTATCGAACTTGCGAATGGTTGTCTGGCGCCATCCTATGTTTTCAACCACGCCCTCGATACCTTTCTCTTTCAACAATATCCAGTCACCGATACCGAAGGGTCGATCGATGAACACGGTGACCCCGCCAAAAAAATTTGCGATCAGATCTTTTGCCGCCAGTCCGATCGCCAGGCCTCCGATACCGCCAGCGGCCATCAGGCCGGCAACGTTGAATCCCAGCGTGTCAAGCGCCACCAGGGACGCAGTGACCACGATGGTGATCCTGACCACGCGCCCAAGGGCGGCGACCGTGGTCTGGTCCACTTCGCGTTGTTCTCTCCTGGCGTTTTCAACAATACTGCTTTCTATGTTCCGGACGAAAGCATAGAGCATCCAGGTGATCGCGTAGAGAATCCCTATTTCGCGGATTTTTGCGATCAGGTCCGGTTGCAGCAGGCTGCCCTCCTGGCGAATCGGGATGACCTGGATAGCCAGCGTGATGCCAATCAACCACACCAGCATGGTGACTGGCCGCACTGCCGCATCGAAAATCGCATCGTCCCAGAGATTCTCTGATTTTGAAACGACATCCGCCAGTCGCTTCATCATTCGCCTTTGCACAAAGTCAATCAGCATCGCGACCAGCACGATCGTGAATACCGCAATCACCCAGGAACGAAGCCCCAGGGTTACTGACAAAGTTTCAGCGAAGCCGGATAACCATTCCATAGATCAGGTCCAGCCTTGCCCTTCCAGCGCTTCCAGGCTCAGGCTCCACCTGCGCCACTCCTTGACGCCTTCACGATCGACACTGGCCAACTCCTCTTTGCTGACGGTCGGGTTTCCATACAGGCGGGAAACCGGCAATCCTCCGCAGGCGGGTAATTCATTCAGTTTACCCAACAGTTCGTTGACATCTTCAGGCTGGCAAACGAGCGCGAGATCGCAACCTGCCTCGAGACAAAGCCGTGTCCTTTGCTGCAATCCTCCGACCGATTTTGCAGCATGCATTCCCAGGTCGTCGGAAAAGATGACGCCATGATAAGCCAACTCGTCCCGTAGAATTTCCTGCAGCCACCGGCGAGAATAGCCGGCCGGCAATTCATCGATGTCCGGGTAGACAACGTGTGCAATCATCAGGCTATCCAGGTCCGGCGCCAGTTCGATGAATGGTCGCATGTCCGCTACCTGGATTTCTTCCAGCGAGCGGGGGTCACAAACATCGTCGATATGCGAATCTGCTACCACGGAACCATGACCCGGGAAATGCTTGCCATTGGTTTTCATACCGGAATCGTGCATGCCTGCAATGTAAGCCCGGCCCAGCCTGACTACTTCATCAGGATCAGGCGACAGCGCGCGGTCACCGATCACCGAACTGCCCCGGTCGAGGTCCAGCACCGGTGCAAAACTCAGATCGATACCACAAGCCAGCATTTCGGTTGCCATCACGCGCCCGTGCCGATAGGCCATGTCTAACGACTTTTGTGGGTCCGAGCGTGCCATCAAACCGAGCACGCCAAGCGGCGGCAACCGCGTAAAACCTCCTTCCTGCAGGCGCTGCACCCGCCCGCCTTCCTGATCAATACAGACCAGCAGACGAGGATCACGAATACTCCGAATTTCAGTCACCAGCGATTCCAGCTGCCCCCTGCTGGCAAAATTGCGGGTAAAAAGCACCACGCCACCCACTGCCGGATGCTGCAATTGTTCACGGCATTGCGCGTCCAGGGTGAGACCTGGGAGACCGATCAGAAGAGGACCTGTTGCCATCCCCATATCCTAAGCTTTTCGTTCGAAAAGCGCGATGGATTCCACGTGCCCTGTATGAGGAAACATGTCCATCACTCCGGCACCGAGCAAGCGAAACCCATGATCATGCACCAGGATCCCGGCATCCCTTGCCAGGCTCGCAGGGTGACAGGAAACATAGACGATGCGGCTGGCACCGCTGGCTGCGATGTGAGGCAGAATGAATTCCGCACCCGAGCGAGGCGGATCGACCAGCACTTTGTCGTAGCCTCCTTTCAGCCAGGGCGCCGCGCCTGGCTCCTCGTTCAGATCCGCCGCAAAAAAGGACACATTGGCGAGCCCGTTTCTGACGGCGTTTTCTGCTGCCAGCCTGACCAGTTCCGCGCCCCCTTCAACACCGGTGACTTCGCCACCCTGACGGGCGATGGGAAGCGTAAAATTACCCAGACCGCAAAACAGGTCGAGTATGCGATCACCCTGTTCCGGCTGGAGCAATTCCACCGCACGGTGAATCATTTTCCGGTTCATCCCGGTGTTTACCTGAATGAAATCTGACGGACCGAACTTCAGCTTAATGCCGAATTCCGGCACGCTGAAGTCAAGATTGATATGGTCCGGCTCAAGGCAGTGGATACTCGCGGGGCCAGAGGGTTGAAGCAATACCGCGATTCCGGTATCCCGGGCGAAAGCAGTCAGCCGGGCACAATCAGCTTCGCTCAAAGGTTCCAGGTGACGGAAAATCAGCGCGCATTGATCGTCTCCGCAGGCGACCTCGATCTGTGGAATGGATTGCCGCGCATCCATGGAGCAGATCAACTCCGACAAGGGAACGAGCTGGGAAGCAATCCGCTCATCCAGTATGAAACAGGTCTGCATATCAGCCACAAAGCGCCCGTAGCGTTCCCTGAACCCTACCAGCACGCGTTCCTTTTTGTGGACATAACGCACAGACAGGCGCGCTTTGCGCCGATAGCCCCAGAGCGGACCGGTCAGTGGGTCCCAGACCTCTTCCGGCTTGATTTTGCCAATTCTTTCCAGGTTCTGAAGCAGCGTGTTCTGCTTCGCCTCGATTTGCTTTTGCGGATCCAGGTGCTGCAGGGAGCAGCCACCACACTGACCGAAGTGCGGGCACCGCGGTTCGATCCGATCGGGTGAAGGCTCGATCACCTCCAGCGTTTCCCCTTCGTCGTAGCGTCTTTTTCTGTCGGTCATCTTGACACTGACGCGCTCACCGGTCAGGGCCCCATGCACAAATACCTTTTTCTCTTCATGAGTGGTCACTCCGCGACCATCGTGGCTCAGGTCTTCAATCCGCGCCTCGAAAGGTTCCGTAGGCAGTTTCCGTCTTCGTCTGCGACTCATAAGCTCCACTCAAAAAAAACGACCGGGCCTGCGCCCGGTCGCACGATCATGTTACGGGTCTATTTCTGGCGCCAGGAACCGCCGGAATCCTGGTAGTACCACCCTTTACGCGCATTCCTGACCCATTCCGCAGCGAAAGTCTTCTGGATATCCTTTTCCCACTCCGGGTGTCCGTTGGCCACGGCAATCTCACGGTAAACGGCCTTGCGATCCCTGTTTTCATCGGCCACGATGCTTTCAATGTTCCGCCGCTCGCTCAGCGCCACTGCGGAACGATCCCGAATGGTCACCAGCCCGTCTGAACTGAAACCGATAGCCCCCGCATCGAACAGGGAATCCAGGTGTTGTCTTTGTCGCTGCGCCATGCGCGTTTTGATGGAATTGATTTGCGGTGTGTTGATGTCAATTTCCGCCTGCTGGGCCTGCGCATCGGCAACCAGGAAATTCAGCACACCCGCCGCAGCGATATACATCACGTTCAGCGGCGGCTGCAACGGATTGATCAAAGAACTTTCATCATTGGTTTCACCGAGCACGTCACCCACGAACTTTTCTGCCGCACGTTCTGCGGCTGCGGCCGGAAAGTAAACGTTGATGGTGACGCATGCCGCAAGGGTCAATAACGTACCGAGCAAAAGAATCGATTTCAGCTTGTTCATCAGTTGATCCTGTGTTGGCAACCTGCACGGTCATTCTATCAGACAGCGGGAGGTGGTTATCTATCCCTCGATTCAATCACCGACCCGGATACCTTCACCTTCGGAAGCCGCGGCCAGATGTGCCAGTAACTGGGGCCAGTCGACGGTCCGGTTGAAAGCCCGGATGGTAATTTTTGGCACGCCCGCACCCTCCATGATCAATACACTGACGTCGTCTTCGCTGACGCCTCGTACCTCGCAAACATTGTTTTGCATCACGCAGCCAAACCCGAGCCTCTTGTACGAAAAATTATTGAACAGTTTCATCAGGGGGCTGGTCAGGGCCGTGGTGGTGCTGCCGCCTCCCAGTGTGGTCAGGTGATTGACCGCCTGGCGTGAAATCCCCTTGGAACCACGCTGTCGTTCCGGTGTTCCGAACCAGGCATCAAAAGCGACAGGCCGCCATTCGAGCATACGCAAGTCCCGGACATAACCGTCCGCGCGTCCTGAAATCTGGCCGAAGGAAAAAGTGCTGGTCAGCAACTCCAGGTCCAGGTTCCTGGCCTCCACGTTGGCCGCCAGGCTGGGCAACACACCAAAAGGCCGCTCGATTCTGAGATCATCCAAGGTAATCAATCCATCAAATACGTTCACACTGATCTGCCCTTCCAGGTCGAGAACGCCGTCTTCAAGCCGCACGCCGGGTATCTGGCCGCTGATCTTGCCGGAAAACGCAGGCCAACCCAATGCCGTTGTTAGCTGCTGCATTTCCAGCTCCTGGAGATCAAGACGCAAGCGGATGTCAGGTTCATCTTCCGGATCAGCAGCTTTGCCGGGCAGCTGTACTTTCAATTCATGAAGCTTCAGCTTGCCGCCCATCACGTCCAGTTGCACCGGGCTGACAATTGCGAATGCCCCCGGCTCGGAATCCAGTGCCGCCTCGCCGGCCCCCAGGTTGATCTTGCCGACCAGCAAACCCCGCCAGGAAAGGCTGGAGTCAAAACTGTGATCACCCGGCCGCATGTGGGCATCCAGCCCGGTCATGGCGAAGCGATTTCTCTCGCTGTCAACAATACTCAGATCCGAGATTTCGAGATCACCCGACTCAAACGCACCTTCAGACCACTGCCCACTCCAGCTCACTTCGCCCGTCACCTCCAGGCCATTCAGCGTCCAGCTCGCCAGGACCGGCTCGACATAACGCCGGTAAGCTTCGGGAAATGACAGGTCCAGGCGGTTCACTTCCATGTCGGCAATGTCCAGGCCATTTTTCAAATCCAGGACCAGCCCGCCTTCAAGAATTACGGAAACATTGTCCGTCACTTGTAGCTCACGGACGACAAATTGCTCCAATCCGGCGTGTGCCTGGAACGAAAACTCCAACCCACCATCGGAAAAATCACGGTAAAAGTCATCGATCAACAGCTGTCCCTGCCGCACCGCACCGGCAACCCGGGGCCGGTCCCAGTCCGATCCGCTCAGATCGACCTCGGCTCTGACCGTCAGGGCCTCACCTGCAAACCGTCCTTCCGGAGAATCGAAACCCAGGTTGCGCACCTCGAACCGCACACTCACATCAGCCGGACCCGATTTCCCGAAGCGGGCGTCAAGCTCAGCATCGAGGTAACCGCTTCGCAGCCACGAATACTGTGGCGGAAGAAAGTCAATCTCCGCGAACTTGTCCAGGGGCTGCCGCCTGAATGACACCCTCGCTGAAAAATCCTCCGGGCCCGAGACCAGGTCCAGATCAGCTTCGAACATTCCGGACTCGAGGGTACTTTGGACCCGAAAGCCATCATCGCTCGTTTCAATGTCTCCGAGCATGCCTGCGACCACGAGATCCTCAAAAACAACTCCGGCTGCCGATGATTCAGCCCGGGCTGCACGGATCGTGAATCGCCCGTCCGCGTCCATCTGAGCCGCTACCTGTTGCAGATCAATGCTGTCGGCCAGCACCTGGTCTGCGCTCACGCGCAGTTCCGGGTATCCTGCGAACACGATTGAGCCCGGCAGCAACAGGCACAGGATAATCAAGCACGCCAGAAAGCTTGCAGGCCAGGCAGATTCGGCTATTATTTTATCTGGGGGGTTCAATGCGGGTAACGGCATAAGACCATGATGCCGAATCAGGGGGCAAGATGGCAAAATATTCAGTCAATGACCCGCCCCAGGTGCTCGTCGTCGACGACCATGAAATCAGCAGTCTGCACTCCGTCTCCACGCTCGACACAAACGGCATCGCTGTGCGGCGGGCCGCTAGTGGTAAAGAAGCCCTGGATTCAGTAGCGGACTGGTTGCCTGACCTGGTATTGATGGATTTGTGTTTACCGGATATGGATGGACTAGAGGTGATACGCCGCTTACAGCAGTGCTTGCCTGGCGGAGCGGCAGCGCCGGTGTTCGTCATCATCAGCGGCACAAATCCTGAACGGCGAAGACATGAGCTGGAAGCATTGGGCATTTCTCAGGCCTTAGTCAAACCCATTACGTCGCAGCGGCTGCTGAACATCGTTACCGCCGCCACCAGAAGGACGGTTGTCAAGGGATCAGCGGTGACACCTGAAACAAGAATCACCCCTTTGTTCAAGGCTGAGCTGGAAAAACGGCTTCCCGAAATGGAACGTCACCTGATCGCCCTCGACTACCACAAGGCTGCAGAGCTGGTACACCAACTGCTTGCATCCTGCGCCATGACCGGCCAACAGAGACTGCAAAGGAAATTCATCCACCTTAACCGCCAACTGGCGCAACAGGCTGGTCCCGGCGCCCTGGCGAGGGCCTATTTCAGCGCCAGGCAGGAAGCGCTCGAATTCCTGCATGGCAATGACTGACCATGATCAAGCCAATAGAATTTGGGTTTTCATTTCCCGGATAGCAACAGCCAGTCCAACGAATATGGCACGCGCAATGATCGAATGGCCAATATTGAGCTCAGTCATGTAGGGCAACCGGGCCACTTCTAAAACGTTTTCCAGGTGCAGCCCATGACCTGCATTGATCTGTAAACCCAACTCGTGGCCCTGTTGGCAGGCGGCTTCCAGGCGATGCAATTCCCGCACGCGCATCTCGCCCGTAACGTCGGCGTAGGTACCCGTATGTAACTCGATCACCGGTGCGCCTGCATCCGCTGCTGCCTGCAGCTGTGCCGGTTCAGGATCGATGAACAATGAAGTCCTGATACCGGCAGCGGAGAGTTCCGCAACGGCGGCTGCGACGCCACTGCGATTCGAAACCACGTCCAATCCACCTTCAGTCGTCAATTCCTCTCGTTTCTCGGGAACCAGGCAAACATCTGTCGGACTGCGGGCGATGGCGATTGCAAGCATTTCGGGCGTGACCGCCATTTCCAGGTTTATCCGGGTTTGGGTGTTCTCGCACAACCGTCGAACGTCCTCATCCTGGATGTGCCTGCGGTCTTCCCTCAGGTGGACCGTAATCGAATCGGCACCTGAACGCTCGGCCAGCTCGGCAGCCTCGATGACGGACGGATAGCTCGTGCCCCGGGCTTCCCGTACCGTAGCGACATGATCAATGTTTACACCCAGAAGAACCGCCATAACCGTTACCTTGTCATTATCAATAAAAAAGTGCCTGGGAGTTCAATGGCTTGCCGCCCAGGTGATACCGGATCAGTTTTCGCATCAATGCCTTGAGCTCTCTGAAGTGCTGATCCTTGATCTCTCCGGATTTTAGCGCTAATAGCGCTGCTCCGGAAACCAGTTCCTTCACTTCGCTCTCACGGTAATCCATCCGTCTTGGACCCGTTTCCGGGTCATACAGATACCAGCCGCTTTCGTCTATGGCATTGGATGAAGCAGACTCATGATCGAGTTGGAGCCCAAACCCGGCCGAAGTCAGCAACTCCGCCTCGAACATACGCAGAGCCGGTTGCGAAAGTTCGCCCGCTGAAAGCCGGGATACAAGCCCCTGGTAGCATTCGAACAGCCCAGCGTGCGGGTCCTGGCGTTGCAGAAACCGGGTGATCAATTCATTGGCGTAAAGGCCACAAAAGAGTGCTTCACCTTCCAGCGCCGGCGGCGAGGCCACCTGGTCCGCACCAGTAAGGGTTCCCAGTTCTCCTTTTTGATTCCAACTCAACAACAAAGGTCGAAACGGCTGCAACAGACCTTTCCAGCGCGAGCGGGAGCCGCGGGCGCCACGGGCAACCAGCCCCACCCGCCCGTATGAGCGGCTCAACGCTTCCAGCAACAGGCTGGTCTCACGGAACGGCCTTGCATGCAACACGTAGGAAGGTTCTAGTTGAACGCGCATCAAACCCGGTTATGAATCGTCAAATCCGAACTGCTTCAGAGCACGTTCATTATCGGACCAGTCTCGACTGACCTTGACCCAGAGACGCAAAAAAATCTTTTCTTCAAATAATTCCTGCAAGGCCTGGCGAGCGCGGCTGCCGACAAATTTCAACACATCACCACCTTTGCCAATAACGATCTGTTTCTGGCCTTTGCGCTCGACCCACACGATGGCGCCGATACGAAGCAAACCCGGTTCCCGTTTGAACTCCTCCACCTCGACCGTCAGTGCATAAGGCAATTCCTGATGCAGCCGAAGCATAAGCTGTTCCCTGATCAGTTCGGCGGCCAGAAACCGCTCACTGCGATCGGTGAACTGATCCTCATCGTAATAGGGGCGTGAAAACGGTAGCGCCCGCAACACTCTCTCTTCGAGACGTGCAACCCCGTTACCCGATTTCGCCGCGATCAGAAACACCTCTTCAAATCGATCGGTTTTGACTTCCTTTTCAAGAAATTGCAACAGTTTTGGCTTGTCAGGAACCAGGTCGATCTTGTTAACGACCAGCAACACCGGCACCCCCACTGATTTCAGGGAGCGTGCAACATGTTCATCCTGTTTGGTCCAGCGGCCTGCTTCGATCAGAAAGAGAACCAGGTCTACCTCCTTTAAGGAAGCGTGCGCAATCCGGTTCATATAGCGGTTCAAGGCCCGCTTGGCAGCCAGGTGGATCCCGGGAGTATCAATGTAAATGATCTGTCCCTGGGCGGTTGTCTTGATTCCGGCGATCCGCTGTCGGGTGGTTTGAGGCTTTGCCGTTACAATGCTGACTTTTTGACCCAGCATATAATTCATCAGCGTCGATTTGCCGACGTTGGGGCGACCAACCAGGGCGACGTAGCCGCAGTGAAAATCCGGGTTCATGAGCCCTGACCCTCCTGCAAAATCTGTAACAACCTGGCGGCCGCGGCCTGCTCTGCTTTGCGCCTGCCGTTGCCACTGGCTTCGACCGTGGTGCCGTCATCGCTCAACTCACAACAAACATAAAAGGTTTTTGCATGATCGGCACCGGCCTCACTCTTCAGGGTATAAACCGGAAGCGGTCTGGCCCGCGCCTGCAACCATTCCTGCAGCCGGGTCTTTGCATCCTTGAGTTCCTCACAGGAAGGCAGCTTATCAATCAAGGGGTCAAACAATTCAGTGATGACCCTTTGACACTGCGCATATCCGCCATCCAGATAAATGGCTCCCAACAATGCCTCAAGTGTATCTGCCAGGATGGATGCGCGCCGGAAACCACCGGACTTCAATTCCCCCTCCCCGAGCCGGATGTGTTTTCCCAGGCCCAGACCCAGCGCCAGGTCCGCCAGCGTGACCCCTCTGACCAGCCTAGCCCGCATCCGGCTGAGATCGCCTTCCCTTGCATCCGGCCGTAACTCGAACAGCCTGCCGGTAATGACCAGGCTGAGCACGCTGTCACCGAGAAATTCGAGCCGCTCGTTGTTCACGGAGCCGGCACTCTTGTGGGTGAGCGCCTCCAGCAGCAATTGAGAGTCAGTGAACCGGTAATCAACACCGGCCACGGTATTTTTCATTTCAGTTGCTCAGAACAACAGACCGGTCGAATTTACCGACAACATCGATGTTTCCGAGGAATTCGGTTCGGATTTCGTACTTGACCCTCAGGAGCACGCCGTCCGATCTCTTGGAGATGCGCATGTGCTTACTCTCAATGTTATTGCTGGCGTAGCTGGCCCAAAGGCTCCGCAGGACCTTGTCCTTGATCTGCTTTGGCGTAAGCTTTGATGCACCAGGGTCATCTGCAAGCTGGTCCATGGCATTGCCCAATGCGTGGTATTCAAGGTACATCGGAACAACCCGCATACCGGCATAGGCGAAAAACAGCACTACAGCCAAAACAATCAGGAACCCGAGCAGCGTCAAGCCACTTTGTTTGCGAATTTTCATTTCAAATCACCTTCATCCTTGTGGGGTGGTCCGGAATACTATAACGCTTCCAGAGGCTTAAAGAGAAATGTTACACGAAATTATTGAATTCCGTCACCTATTCGCGACAGGTCGCCACAACCCTTTGTGTAATCGAAATTGAGCCAGATTCCGACCGCCCGCCCCATCAGGTTCTCATCCGGAACGAAGCCCCATTCGCGGCTGTCATTGCTGCGGTCCCGGTTGTCTCCCATGACGAAGTAATGTCCCTCCGGCACTTCCCACTGTCCGTCCCGATCACCACTGCTTTCGTGGATCAGGATATCGTGACTTACACTACCCAGGGACTCGGTCAACCTGATGGCATCCGGCCGGGGAGTGCTGCACTTGACCTCACTGCTGCTGAAACGGCCCTGCAGCTCATTGGGAGCGGGTTCGCCGTTGACATAAAGCTTCTTGTCCCGGTAAGCAATCGTGTCACCCGGCAATCCAACCAGTCGTTTGATGAAATTGACCTTGGGGTCGACCGGGTAACGAAAGACAACCACATCACCGCGTTCAGGCTCACCTATCGGTACTATCTTGTGATGCGTGACCGGCAGCCTGAGACCATAGGCAAACTTGTTCACAACGATAAAATCTCCCACCAGTAGCGTCGGAATCATCGAGCCAGAAGGGATTTTGAACGGCTCGAACAGGAACGACCGAAACAGCAGGACAATCAGAAGCACCGGAAACAGGGAGCGCGAATATTCGATAATGACCGGGTCGCGTGGCCGCTCGATGCTTTGTTGCACTGCCCGGTCCATTCTGCCTCTCCTGAGAAACAGGCTGTCCAACATCCAAATCAACCCTGACAAGCCGGTCAATACCACCAATAGCAATGAAAAATCCGGTTTCATCGGCTCATCTTACCTCTTGTTATCCTGTTGCAGTACCGCAAGAAACGCCTCTTGTGGAATTTCCACGCGGCCTACCTGCTTCATTCGTTTTTTGCCGGCCTTCTGCTTTTCGAGCAGTTTGCGTTTACGGGTTGCATCCCCGCCGTAACACTTGGCTGTGACATTCTTTCTCAGGGCCTTCACCGTTGTACGGGCGATCACCTGGGAACCGATCGTGGACTGAATGGCCACATCGAACATCTGCCGGGGTATCAGTTCTTTCATTTTGACTGCCAGTTCCCGTCCACGCCGCTGCGACTGCTCGCGATGAACGATCAGCGACAATGCGTCTACCCGTTCGCCATTGATCAAAACATCGACCCGGACAAAAGGTCCTGCCTGAAAGTGGATGAAATGATAATCGAAGGATGCATAGCCTCTGCTGACTGACTTCAGGCGATCAAAGAAATCCAGTACAACCTCTGACAAGGGCAACTCGTAGCGGATGGATACCTGGCCACCAATGTATTGCATGGCCTTTTGGCTGCCCCGCTTTTCTTCGCACAAGCCGATTACAGCGCCGACATAGTCCTGCGGCACCAGGATGTTCGCCTCGATGATCGGTTCACGAATCTCCGCCACCTTGTTGGCTTCCGGTAATTTCGCGGGATTTTCGAGGCTGATGATGTCACCGTTGTTTAATTCAACTTCGTAGATCACGGTGGGGGCCGTCGTAATCAGGTCGACATTGTATTCACGTTCGAGGCGTTCCTGCACGATATCCATATGCAACAGGCCCAGGAAACCGCACCTGAAGCCAAAACCCAGTGCCTCGGACGTTTCCGGCTCGAACTGCAGGGCTGCATCGTTCAGCTGCAAGCGATCCAGCGCCTCTCGCAGGTCTGGGTAATCCTCAGCATCTGTTGGGAACAGGCCTGCAAAAACGCGCGGCTGCATGGTTTCAAATCCCGGCAATGGCTGTTCCGCGCCGTCCTTAGCGAGCGTAATGGTGTCACCAACAGGCGCTCCATGGACTTCCTTGATACCGGCAACCAGGAAACCTACCTCACCGGCGGAAATCTGGGCCCGGATTTCGCGTTTGGGCGTAAAAACCCCCACTTGTTCAACCTGGTGCTGATTGCCCGAGGACATGATCTTGATTTTCTGTCCTTTGCCGATTGAGCCGTCCACCACACGTACCAGCGAAACAATACCGAGGTAATTGTCAAACCATGAATCTACGATCAACGCCTTGAAAGGCGCATTGGAATCCCCCGTCGGGCACGGAATTCCATGCACCATCGCTTCCAGAACCTCGACGATGCCTTCTCCGGTTTTGGCGCTGACACTGAGCGCGTCGGCGGCCTCGATGCCGATGATATCTTCGATTTCCTGCTTCACCCGCTCCGGTTCCGCGGAGGGGAGATCAATCTTGTTCAGAATGGGAATGACTTCAAGCCCCAGCTCGACAGCGGTATAGCAATTGGCAACGCTTTGGGCTTCCACACCCTGGGCCGCATCGACCACCAGCAAGGCGCCTTCGCAGGCCGCCAGTGAACGAGATACCTCGTAAGAAAAATCCACATGCCCCGGCGTGTCGATAAAATTAAGCTTGTAAACTTCTCCATCGAGGGCTTTGTAATCCAGCGTTACGCTCTGCGCTTTGATCGTTATTCCACGCTCGCGCTCCAGTTCCATGGAATCCAGTACCTGGTTTTCCATTTCGCGATCCGTAAGCGCACCACACATCTGGATAAAGCGATCCGCCAGGGTCGATTTACCATGGTCGACATGCGCAATGATGGAAAAGTTTCGGATGTGGTTCTGGTCCATTCCCCGGCCGCCTGCTTAGCTTCGGACAATAATCAAAGGGCCATCCGCTTCAAGTGAAACGAATGGCCCGGTTTCGCAATCCCTGATTATAACTTACTTGCTGACCTTTAATCTTCAACTGCAGGTGAATAGGCGATATATCGCGTGATGCCCTCGCGCATCACGCGCAAAGCGACAGCCTTGCCTTCAGGCAAGTCATCCGCGATGCTGTTGAATCCATCCACATCTTCGACCGGCTTGTTGTTGATCGTCAGTATCACGTCGCCGTTCCTGAGCCCGGCACGGAAGGCCGCGTCACTCTCGATACGAGACACGATGACCCCTCCCTCGGGATTACCCAGGGCTCTGCGGCGACCCTCATTGATCGGCTCGACCAAAACGCCCAGCGGGTTAGTGGGACCACCCTCGGCGTTCGAGGCACGCAGGTTTCCTTCTTCGTCCGGCTCCAGCGCATCGAGCGTGACCACGAAAGTTTTCTCTTCGCCACTTCGGCTAACCAGCACTTCAGCCTTGGAACCCGGCGGGTTCATACCGACCAGGGGAGGCAGGTCACCGGATGACTCGATCGGCTCGTCGTTAAAAGCCAGGATTACATCACCGGGCTCTATGCCGGCTCGTTCGGCGGCACTGCCCTCAGTGACATCATTGACCAGCGCGCCTACCGGCTTCTCCAATCCGAACGCCTCGGCCATTTCGCGGTTGACGGCTCCAACCTGAACTCCAAGCAACCCACGTGACACCTTGCCGCTCTCACGCAGTTGTTTCACTGCGCTGTTGGCCGTCTCGATCGGGATGGAGAACGACAATCCGATATAGCCTCCGCCCGAACTGAGAATCCAGGAATTGATGCCCACGACTTCGCCGTCCATGTTCAACAAGGGACCGCCAGAATTGCCCCGGTTAATCGCTACGTCTGACTGGATAAAAGGCACATACTGTTGCTGGTTTGTGCTGCGGCCCTTGGCAGACACGATTCCGGCCGTTACCGACTGGTCAAAATTGAATGGCGAGCCGATCGCAACGACCCATTCGCCGGGACGAAGACCCTTGCTGTCTCCCAGTTTCAGGGTAGGCAGATTTTTGCCATCAATTTTGAGGAGTGCGATATCACTGAGTGGATCGGAACCGATCAGCTCGGCCTCAAACTCACGGCGGTCAGCCATCCTGACAATGATCTGGTCCGCGCCATCCACCACGTGATGATTGGTGATGATGTAGCCATCCGACTCAAAAATGAACCCTGAACCGGCACCGCGACGATCCGGCCGACCATTACCCGGGCCACCCGGATTTCCCGGCACATCGAAAAAACGCCTGAAAAACTCGGGAATTTCCTCCTGTCCCTGCCCGCCATCCATTCCATCTGGACGGCCAGCGGCTCTTTCACCGAAGTGCGTGACCTGGATATTGACGACTGCAGGACCTGTTTCTTCCACCAGTTCCGTAAAATCGGGCAACCCGGAAACGCGGGCAAAGCCGGTTTCGGTTAGAAGAACCAGGATGGGTATGAACAGAGTAAAGATCAGTTTTCTGGGCACAACAAATTCCTCGTGTAAGTATTCCAGATTGTAATGGTTTAAATAATTCGCAACAGATGGACAATATCGGGACGGTGAAATTCAATCGCAAGCTTCCGGTTCCGGAATGAAACGAGAGCGCCACTGCCCACCCCTCCCAGCA
>Ga0055584_100000822_pt1 | contig 29742 bp, 26 predicted proteins | sample OSDHelmetaG_FD_58716 | JGI IMG/M metagenome (GOLD analysis project Ga0055584, IMG submission 58716) | Pelagic marine sediment microbial communities from the LTER site Helgoland, North Sea, for post-phytoplankton bloom and carbon turnover... | ecosystem: Environmental > Aquatic > Marine >... | reverse complement strand
AACGTATTGAACATTGGCGAACTTTACTAGTTGCAAGAGCCATCGAAAATCAGTTTTACATGCTAGGGGTCAATTGCACAGGTATTGATGGAGAAAAAATTATTTATGAAAAGAGTAGTCTTGTAGTTTCACCAAGCGGGGAAGTTCTTAGTGCTCTTTATTCTAATGAAGAAATAGATATCTATAGTATAGACCTCAGTGAAACAGACCGTTATAGAGGGCAATTTCCTACAGTAAGTGATAAGCGTTATCGCCTGTATAGGGATTTAATGGATCACGCTGATACTAAATAATAACATTGCAGTCATTGAATCTATATGGAAGCTGTGTAATTAACGCATATTTCGGTTGAAAAATAAATGAAGATATTCGTTTATATTTAAAGAAATCACCAAGGATTATAAATGCTTAAAAATAATGTTGTAGTTATAACTGGAGGGGCAGGGTTATTAGGTCAGCAATTTTGTAAGGCCGCGGCTGTTCAAGGAGCGCTTGTCGTGGTTGCTGACTATAACTTAGATTCAGCATCTGCTGTGGCTAAAGAAATTAACATGAATGGCGGCCAGGCTGAGGCACAATTTTTGGATATAACCAATAATGTATCTGTAGATGATTTAATTACTATACTTGATAGTCAGCATGGACATATTGATGCAGTTGTAAATACAGCATATCCACGTAACAAGAATTGGGGGAATAAAATCGAGGATATTACCTACGATGATTTTTGCGAAAATACTTCAATGCACCTTGGTGGCTATTTTCAGGTAGCCCAGAAATTTGCCTTGTATTTTAAGAAAAGAGGAGGGGGAAATATAGTTAATTTGGCATCAATTTATGGAACTTTAGCCCCGCGCTTTGAAATATACGAGGGAACTAGTATGACTATGCCTGTTGAGTATGCTGCAATAAAGGCTGCAATTATTCAAATGACAATTTATTTCGCTCAGTATTTTAAAATGGATGGTATACGTTGCAATGCGATTTCACCAGGTGGTATTTTTGATCATCAACCTAAGACATTTATAGAAAAATATAATAGCCATTGTTCTAAAAAGGGGATGCTTGCTCCTAGTGATATTTGTCCAGTACTTATATTCCTATTATCTAAACAATCTCAATATATAACGGGGCAAAATTTAATTGTTGATGATGGATTTAGTATTTGACACCTATCTATTATTTTTTTTATCAATTTTATTTGGAACTTCATATTTTGACTGATTATATATGCGAATAATTTGCCTTGATAAAAATCGTTATGGAGATATAGATTTTAATAACGAATATTTTATAGGGGCGTGGTGTTACCCCCTTAGTTCATTAATGGATAAAGAAATATCAATACCAATATTACCTTATTTGTTTGACGATCGGATACGATTGCAAGAGGCTTATACATATACTTTGACGGTATATGAAAATGTCATTGAGATTTTAAGCGAATCATTAAATAAATTACATAACAGGGATTACTCTACCCGATATTACGAGATGTTGTTGGGAGCTTGGGCACTAAAATACATCCAGTTCGTCCACGAACGTTATTCTAATATCATCCATAGCATAAAACTTCATCCAGAATCTGAATATATTGTATCGATAGAAGACTCTAAAATCACAAGTTACAGTGATTTTCTGGATAAATGCTTTGATAATGATTATAACGCTTCTGTTTATGGAAGAATAGTGCGCTTACTTGGGTTAAATTATAGCGAATGGAATGAATCTGATATATCTTCAAAAGATATAAATAAAATATTAATTCGTCCTCAACTTAAAAATAGTTTTTCAAAGAAATTAGCTGGATTTTTAACAAGAGCATATTGGCGTATTAATCCACGAATCAGGAGTATTGGACTTCAATCTTATATTGGTCTAACAGATCAAACTAAACTTTTATGGATGAGTCGAGGACACTATACGCCATTTTTTTCTGAAACTAATGAGTCTACAGTGGATGGAATTTGTAATGGTGTACATTTTAGCGCGGAAGTACGTGACTGTTTTGCGGAGTTAATTGAGTCGAATACTAGGGTTGATGATGCATATACTAAGATACTTTTAAAGATGATATCAAAGGATATTCCTAAAAGTTACTTGGAATGCCATGCAAATATAGAAAACTATTTAGTTCGAAACTTTACAGGGTTGTTAAAACATAAAAAAATAAAAAAAATTGTGACGGCCATTGGAACTCGAGCTAGTATTTTTTCCCCACAATTTATTGCCTGGTCTTGTGAGTTATATTCAACAAAATTATATTTATATCAACACGGTGGTTCCTATGGTACGACAGTAATGAGTCCTATGGAATATTTAGATTTAAGAGTTGCTGATAAATATATTTCCTGGGGTTGGTCAATATTAAATAAAAATAATATTATTCCCGCATGCAAACAAGTGGGGTTTGAAAAAATACATTCTAAGAAGACAGATTTAAATCAGCAGGATATTATTAAAGTAGTTTATTGTATGAATGAAACCTGGTTGCATCATGTTATGTATTGGGCAAATCCTATTGCACGTCAATATATTGATTATCTGAAAGATGCAGAAAGTTTAGTCAATGGTTTATCTGATGAGCCTATAGCATTATCTCTTCGATTAGATCCTGGTGGCAGGTACAGTAAAGTCGTTAAAAAGTATCTAGCGGAATTACATGGTTGGTTACAGTTTGATAATGGAAGTAATTCTTTAGAACGAGCATTTTGTGATTCTGATATTATCATTGTTGATTCGAATCATACTGTAATGTTAGAAGCGTTAAGGTCGGGAAAGGTGGTTTTGTTATATTGGAACCCTTATTATAATGAGCTTAACAGATTAGCATTTGAGCACTTTTCTAAGCTAGAGTTGGTAGGAGTGTGGCATACAACCGTTTATACTGTAACAGAACAATTAAAAGAAATATCACGAGATCCTTTTGCGTGGTGGAACGAGCCGATAAGAAAGAAAGCAATTGAAGATTTTTTGCTAACCTTTGCAAAGGAAAAAGATCTCACAAAAATAGCTGAAATAGTATCTTGACATTACTACAAATAAGTATAGCTAAAAATAAATGTTAAAAAAAATAATAAGAGTGTTAATTGACCCTCGTAAGTTAAAAGCTGCATCGATTTTGTATTTAAATGATCTTAAAACTTTATTATTCTTGTCGCCATCCAGAAGTAAAATCATCTTCATTGCTGGACTACCAAAGTCAGGTAGTACCTGGCTATTTAAAATGATTGAGTCAGTACCGGGCTTTACTAGACGCTATTATACTGGACCTGTTTTGCTTGATGATGATGGTCATTTTTTAAATAACTGGGATGATATAAGCCATGCAACATTTAAAAGTCATCCGCATTTCGGTTGTTCGGTTTACAAAGAACATACACAATATACCAAGCAGAACTGGAATATTTTATTATCTAATGACGTGAAAAAAAGCGTGGTATTAATTCGCGATCTTCGTGATGTGCTTGTATCGCTTTATTATCACCATATAAATGATAAAAATCATCAGTTTTATTTAAAAATGCAAAATATGAGCTTCAATGAAGGTGTGGAGTTTTTAATACAGGAGGTCCTTCCTGAATATGTACAGTGGTTAGATGGTTGGCTAGAATTCTCGAAAAATAATAAACAAGTTTTAACTGTTAAATATGAAGATCTTTGGGATAATGGAGATGAGGTGCTAGCAGAAATATTACGTTTTTATAATGTGAGAATTCCAAAGAAAAAGCTTTTTTCTACATACAAAAATAGTAGGTTAAAAAAACCTCAAGATTTGTCTAAAAGTTTAAACGGTGTGCTTTCTGATTTTTCAACTGCAAGAAAAGGTGGTCATGGTGGCTGGAAGGAAAAATTAAATGATAGACAAATTGATATGTTTTTTAAGACTTCTGGTGTTGCCTCTGTAATGAAAAGGTGTGGTTATGTATGATAAAGATGTTCAGATTTTATTTGATGATGAAGCACAACGTTGGGAAAAACGTTATGAAGAAAAATTTTATTTAGATCGCTTGCATATATTGGATCAATGGCTTACGAATAAAGGAGCTATTAATAATCTAGAAGCATTAGATGTTGGTTGCGGTACTTTTCCATCTTCTAAGATTTATTCGTCACATTGCGTTAAAGCATTTGGAATTGATATTTCACCCAATATGATAAGTCATGCACAAAAAATGGCCAGGAATGCTGTGCATTATGACGGGGTAAATTTCCCCTCAGCTGATAATTCATTCGATGTTATAACAATGTTTAATGTAATAGAGTTTGTGAATGATGCAGATTTGCTTTTTAAAGAGATCAATCGAGTATCTAAACAAGGTGCGTTATTTTTGTTTACTATTGTGAATTATGAAAATATAATTCGAAAATATGTCAGATATAGGCATCGTCATAATAGTGAAAAGTTCAGAAGAGAATGGTTGAATAGTTATAATTTTGATTCTATTAATAGTTTATTGTCTAAAAGCGGTTTCTCAAATATTAAGATTTATAATCACTCAATGCCCACACTTTATGACCGGATATTTTCAAAAACACCTGAAATGTTTTTGCCGTTATTTCGTAATAAATTATTTTCTGATTGTATTTATATAGAAGCCACAAAAAATAGTAATCTATAGTTAAATATTGGTTTAATTTATATTAATAGAAATTGACGATACAACGATTACGGATTGAAGTTAAGAAATAACTTTATGTCGTCAGTGTTACCTGATAAATAAAATATAGAGAGATGTAATTGAGCGCTATCTCCATGGTAATAGAAGTTTATTGATGAATGATCACCGACTTACAATTATAAATGGATGTGATGTGGTTTTTAAATTAGACTCAAGTAAAATTGTTAAGCCTATGAATTATAGGAGAATTATAAATAATGGATAGTTTAAGAGATAAAATTCAAACAGGTACACTCACAATTGGTTCTTGGATTACTCTTGCACATCCAGCAATTGCGGAGATTATGGCTAATTCAGGTTTTGATTGGTTAGTCGTTGATCTTGAGCACAGCGTCATTAATATCCGTGAAGCTGAAGAACTTATTCGTGTTATTGATCTTGCTGGAGTTGTTCCTTTAGTGCGGTTGACATCAAATAATTCAGACCAGATTAAAAGAGTGATGGATGCTGGTAGTCATGGAGTTATTGTTCCTATGGTGAATTCCGCTGCTGAAGCAGAGCGAGCAGTTCAAGCAGTTAAATACCCTCTTCGGGGTAAACGTGGTTTTGGTTTAGCTAGAACTCAGGGCTATGGAACAAAATTTAAGGAATATTTGGAGTGGCAGGAAAAACATTCCGTTATCATTGTGCAAATTGAACATATAGATGCGGTAAATAATCTTGAATCAATACTTTCTGTTGATGGCATTGATGGATATATCATAGGTCCATATGATTTATCTGGGTCTATGGGTATCCCTGGTCAGTTAGATCATCCAGATTTACTTGTTGTAATGGACAAGATTCGAGTCATTGCTGGTAAGATGAATAAATCAGGCGGCATCCATATAGTTGAACCTGATGCAGAGCAATTACAAATAAAAATCAATGAAGGGCAAAAATTTATCGCCTACAGTGTTGATATTCGCATGCTCGATAGTGCATGTAGGGATGGCTTAAATAAGTTGAAGGAATTAAGAACATGAGAACTGTAGCAATTATCCCTGCACGTATGGGGTCAACACGTTACCCTAACAAGCCAATGAAGGAAATTCAAGGTATTCCAATGATTGGCCATGTTTACTATCGTACTAAAATGGCAATTAATATTGATCTTACATGTGTAGCAACTTGTGACAAGGAAATTTTTGATTATATAGAGAGCATTGGAGGAAAAGTGGTGATGACTTCTAATACTCACGATCGCGCAAGTGATCGTACAGCTGAAGCATTGCTAAAGCTTGAAGAAAGCGAGGGTGTAAAGTTTGATTTTGTGGCGATGGTTCAGGGAGATGAGCCCCTAGTTCAACCTGATAAAATTGATAAAGCTATTGATGAACTTTCACGAGATCCTTCACTTAATATTGTGAATTTGATGGGTTTTGTTGATACAGAAGAGGGATTTATCGATCAAAACAAAGTAAAAGTTGTAACAGATTTATATAATAATGCACTTTACTTCTCTAGGGAGGCTATTCCTTCTCGATGGCATGGAATGAAAAATTTACCTATGAGAGAACAGTTGGGTCTGATATTCTTTAGGCGAAATTATTTGCTTTATTTTAATAAACTTGAACAAACACCTCTAGAAATAATAGAGTCTGTTGATATGATGCGAGTCTTAGAAAATGGTGACAAAATAAAGATGGTTGAAGTAATAGGGAAAACCATCGGTGTAGATAATGCTGAAGATTTTAAAGTTGCAGAAAATTTAATGAGTAATGATCCTGTCTATCCTAAATATAAAGTTAGTAACTAAATAAAATCCAATGAAAGAAAATGATATTCGTCCCACTGATTTACACGAAGAGTATTTACGACTTAGTAATGTTGATTCAGAAACCTTTTTCACAGATAAGTTCGCGCGCATTGATTTGCCTTGCCCTGCATGTGGAAGTGAGCAAGTAAATACCGCATTTGATAAAGGTGGCTTTGGTTATATTCAATGTCAAGGATGCAACACCCTTTATCAATCACCTAGGCCTACAATTGAGGCTTTTGAGCAATTCTATATTGACTCTCCTTCATCCAATTATTGGGCAGAAATTTTTTTTCCAAAAATAGCTGAGGCGCGGCGGGAATTGATATTCAAACCTAGGGTCAATCAAATATCTGAATATTGTGATACCAATAATATATCTCACAATACTGTTATTGATGTTGGAGCAGGTTATGGAATATTCTTAGAAGAGTGGAAAATAAAGCACCCTGAAAATTCAGTCTACGCAGTCGAGCCAGGAGCGAAACTTGCTGATACATGTCGTGAAAAAGGTATTAAAACTTTGGAGGCTCTTGCTGAGCATGCTGGGCTTTGGAAAAATAAAGGTGAATTGACAACTTGTTTTGAAGTTATTGAACATGTCCATTCTCCTCTCAATTTTATTAAGTCATTAAAGTCATTAACATCACCTGGTGGTCATGTGTTAGTCAGCGGTTTAGGTGTAGAAGGATATGATATTCAGGTACTTTGGGAACAATCTAAAAGTATCTCTCCTCCACATCATATTAATTTTATGTCTGTACGCGGATTTGAAATTCTTTTTGAACGAGCAGGTTTTACCGATATTGATGTACTAACCCCGGGAGAGTTGGATACTGAAATTGTTTCTAAAGCAATTTCAACTTCTCTAGGTTTAGCTAAATCAAATAGATTTGCAGCCCTGTTAGCAACAAAAAGTGAATCAGCTCAAAAAGACTTTCAAGAGCTATTAAAAAAGTACCGGATGAGTTCACATGTCTGGGTGTTTGCAAAACGCCCCTAAGAGATAATATTAAGGAGTGTTTAATTGCTAAATAATTCAATAAGAATTGGAATTGCAGGATTTGGAATTGTTGGTCGCCGACGTTTTACCCACATAAATGAGCGTTCGGATATGCATGTTGTTGCGGTTTGTGATCGGATTTTTGATGGAATAGGAAAGCTTGATGACGGAACATCTTATTACAACAGCTATCAAACTATGCTTGATTCTGAAAATTTAGATGTGCTGTTTGTTTGTTTGACTAACGAAATCGCTCCCCATGTTACTATTGCAGGATTAGAGTCGAACTTACACGTTTTTTGTGAAAAACCACCTGGCAGGGTTGTTAGTGATATTGAAAGAGTTAGGGAAGTAGAGGCGCAACATCCAGATTTAAAGTTGATGTATGGATTTAATCATAGATACCATGATTCAGTCCAAGATGCTTTGCGTATTGTTAATTCCGGAGAATTAGGAAGTGTAATTAACCTCAGAGGTGTATATGGAAAATCAAAGATCATAACTTTTAATCAGGATGATTGGCGCACGAAAAGGGATATAGCGGGCGGTGGTGTGTTACTTGATCAAGGTATCCATATGGTTGATTTGATGAGGCTCTTTGCAGGTGAGTTTGTTGATGTTCAAAGCTTCGTTACGAATGATTTCTGGAAGTATGATGTAGAAGATAATGCATATGCTTTAATGCGAACTATTGATGGTGTTGTCGGCATGCTTCATTCTTCAGCTACTCAATGGAGACACCGTTTTTCTCTTGATATAAATCTGGAAAAAGGAAGTATCAATCTTGGAGGTATTCTTTCTGGCTCAAAAAGTTATGGGGCAGAAACACTTAGCGTAGTTTGGGCAAACCCAGATAATGATAATGGCGATCCAAAAGAGCAAACTACTCGATATAATAAAGATCCTTCTTGGGCGACTGAAATAGAAGTATTTGCAGATTCAATAAAAAATAATATTGATCATGGTGGTTCTAATGACGCGCTGCTCACAATGAAGTTGGTTTATGCTATTTATAATGCAGACAAACAATGGCAAGAAAATCTTAAGATAAGGTGATTAGCTGGTGAATAATTTAGATCATATATATGAAAAAGATAAATCAATAGAAGGTTTTTCTACTGCCTATTTGAAATATTTGAGTAAAGTTTTATCAGAAATATCAGTTGATGAAATTGCAGCTTTTATTAAAGTTTTATTGGATGCTAGAGATCAGGGAAAAACCATTTACTTTATTGGCAATGGTGGCAGCGCAGCTACATCTAGTCATTTTGCTAATGATATCGCCATTGGAACTAAATCATTTGCGAAACCGTTTAGAGCCGTGAGTTTGTGTGACAACCAGGCGATATTAACTGCTATTGCAAATGATGATGGCTACGAAAAGGTATTCAGTCAGCAATTAGAAGTATTATTGAATGATGGTGATATTGTTGTTGCTATATCAGCATCAGGTAATTCACCTAATCTCATTGCTGCCGTTGAAGTAGCAAAAAAGAAAAAAGCTTTTACTGTCGGATTAACAGCTTTTGATGGTGGTGAATTACGTAATATTACAGATATATCTATTCATATACCTACTGAAAAAGGTGAGTATGGTCCAGCTGAGGATGGACATATGATCTTGGACCATTTAATTGGTAATTATTTACTGCGAATTGTAAAGGATAATTAAAGATAAATAATTATGAGTAAAAAATTTAGAGCTGTAGTTACTGGTGGTACACGAGGTATCGGTTACGCAATTGCTGAAAGGTTACTAAAAGAAGGAATAGAAGTTATTGTTACTGGCACTTCAAAAGACACTGCTTTTCCTAATGGAGCAAGTTACCAGCAAGTAGATTTTCTTGATCATATTTCAACAAATAATTTCATTGATATTTTAACGAAAGGAAAAGTTGATATTTTAATTAACAATGCAGGTATCAATAAGATTGGAAAATTTTCAGAAATAGATGCAGATGATTTCGATAATATAATTAACGTAAATCTAAAAACACCATTTTTATTATGTCAGGCAGTACTTCCTTATATGAAAAAAAATAGTTGGGGGCGGATTGTTAATATCACATCAATATTTGGCTCTATATCAAAAGAATATAGAGCTCCTTACTCATCAAGTAAATTTGGTCTTGATGGAATGACAGCAGCGCTTTCTGCAGAAGTTTCTGAAAACGGAATACTTGCTAACTGTGTTGGCCCTGGTTTTATTGATACCGATATGACGCGAACTGTTCTTGGTGAAAAAGGTATGATGGAACTTGAAAGTAGAATTCCTATGAAAAGATTAGGGAATGTTAAAGAAGTTGCTTCTTTTGTAGCATGGTTAGTGAGTACAGATAATACTTATTTAACGGGACAGAATTTAATGATAGATGGAGGATTCTCTCGTGTCTAAAACAATTAAAATTAAGTCTCACAAAGGCGAATACAGAGCGGATTTTATTCAGGGTGGAATGGATGAACTTAACAATAATCCAATTAAGGATGCTATTTATATAGTTGATAAGAAAGTAGCAAAGCTATTTTCGAAGCGGCTTGATAATATCTTTGCTTGTGATCGAATACTACAAATTGAGGCATTGGAAAGTAATAAATCATTAGACAAATTTCCAGGATATGTTGATAGTTTGGTGGAATTATCTGTAAGAAGGAATCAACCTTTAGTAGCCATTGGTGGTGGAATAATTCAGGATATAACTTGTTTTCTGGCTACAACAATTATGCGTGGACTACCATGGTTTTTTTACCCAACTACATTACTTTCTCAAGCAGATTCATGTATCGGATCAAAATCTTCAATTAATTCTGGAGAGTTAAAAAATATATTGGGCACGTTTACACCACCTGGCAACATCGTAATTGACGTGGACTTTTTATCTACACTCGATATAGAAGAAGTATGTTCTGGAGTAGGTGAAATGCTCAAAGTCCATGCTATTGATTCCCCCGCAAGTTTCGATTCCATATCAAAAGATTACGAAAATATTTTAAAAGATAAAAGCGTGATGGAAAGGTATATATTTAATTCATTGGCAATGAAAAAAAAATTAGTTGAAATTGACGAATTCGATGAAGGGCCCAGAAATGTAATGAATTATGGACATAGTTTCGGTCATGCAATTGAGAGCGCAACTAATTTTCAAATTCCTCATGGGATTGCAGTTACAATGGGAATGGATATGGCAAACTATGTGGCTAAAGAGCTAGGTGTTTCAAATATAAAACATTTTAAAAGAATGCATGGTGTAATGAAAAAGAACTATATTTCTTACCAAAACATCCATATAAATCCTGACGAATTAATTTGTGCTTTGGAAAAAGATAAAAAAAATACTGCAACTCAACTAAGATTAATTTTACCTGATGTAAAGGGAATGATTAATATTGGTTTATATGATAACGATTATCATTTTAAAGGAATTATAAAAAGTTATTTTTCAGATGTAATGGGCTATGCAATATGACTTCAGTTGCTGTAGCTTCAAGGTCTTTTTCAAAGCATCCAATTCTTAGAGAGGAGCTTTTAAAAAAATATCCTGATGCAAAATTCAATGATGAAGGCACCTCTTTAAGCGGAGATGAACTTATTTCATATTTGGATGGTTATGAAAAAGCTATTACTGCTCTTGAGCGGATTGATGATGAACTACTTAAACATCTTCCGAGTTTGAAAATAATTGGCAAGTACGGAGTTGGTCTAGATATGATAGATCTTCATGCCATGGATAAACATAATATAAAACTAGGGTGGACAGGTGGTGTAAATAAACGTTCAGTATCCGAACTTGTAGTTTCCTTTGCGATTTCTTTGTTACATAGGACTGTTTTTGCTAATACAGAAGTGAAGAATGGTGAATGGTATCAAATAAAAGGGCGACAACTTTCAGATTGTACAGTCGGGATAATTGGCTGCGGTCATATTGGTAAAGACATTGTAAAATTACTCAAACCATTTAATTGTAAGTTGCTTGTTAATGATATTATTAATTATTCAGATTTTTATAATGAGAATGGTATAAATGCAGTTAGCTTAGAAGAGCTTCTTCGAAAGTCTGATGTTATCACTCTGCATTTACCTCTTGATGATTCGACACGAAACATAATTGATGCAGAACAATTAAACTTAATTAATAAAAATGCTGTTTTGATAAATTTAGCCCGAGGCGGATTAATTAATGAGGCTGCATTAAAAGAAAAAATACTGGCTGGTAAATTAGCTGGTGTAGCACTTGATGTATTTGAAGTGGAACCTCCGATAGATATAGAATTTTCATTACTAGACAACGTTTTAATAACTCCACATATTGGAGGAAGTACTGAAGAGGCTATTTTAGCTATGGGAAGGGCTGCTATAAATGGATTGGACAACGCAAATAATCCGTTAGATTTTATATAAAACATGAAAAACACTGACATAAATATACTCTAGCCTGCGGTTGGGGTAAATTTTTATTTATGAAGTAAGAGATAGGGATTTAGTTGATGCCTTTTTACCAGTCCACTTTAGAGAACCTTATTATGTTGACTTCAATGTCGATTTGCTAAATCAGATCACAAAAGGTGGTGCATTTATTGGTTAGTTACCTTTTGAAAGTAATAGATAAAAATACTCAGAAACCCTTTTGTGATGATATTGCAAAATAGTGGGGGTGCTTAAGATAGAGGTTTTTGTATGTTGGTATAGTATTTATGTTCACATGATACATTCCTCGTTGTGATAAAGGATGATTAGCCGAATGTAAATTCATTATTACTACAATAATATTTTTTATAGAACTGTATATTTAAAATTATAAATATCTTAGTGAAACTGAAATATAAAATGTTAGATACTCCATTACCGCTGATTAAATTAGAGTTATGACATAGTTCTGAAAATTGCAATAACATTAGTTATTGATGAGTAACTTACGATTCGCCTTAGGAAGATATTTGAAAATTAATACACATGATTAGATTATCGACACTTAAATCTTTTATTTGTTTTTTAATGATTGTTTTGTTAGTGCTTTCTTTTCCAATTCAAGTCTTAGTGCAAAGTAAATGGCCAGCATTATCTCCATATATCCTGCTTGTATTTGTTGTCTTGTTGCCGAGAGGAAAATATTTTGTGGTTTCAAGGACATGGCATCGTTTTAAAAAAATTGAACTTATTATTTTTGTTTTTGTTTGTTTGGTAGTATTTCACGCACTACTACAGTTGTTTTTAGGAGTTATGTCTTTGCAAGGGGTTATGACTTCTATATTTATATTCGTTGCGCCAGTTATATTTTATTGGTATTTTAGTCAGCACGCTTCCGATAAAGAAATTAAGTATTCAATATATGCAATATTAATTGCAAGTTTGATTTCTGGGCTTTTTTTTGCATATGATAGCGTTATGAAAGTTGGTTTTTCTGAAATATCACAGTTCTCTAAAGACGCTATAGCCTATTCTGCTATGAGAAGTGGTGAAGATTTAAGTAGTATGAGAGCTCAATTGACCTATAGAAGTTTTGGGTTGTTAGAAACGAGAGCAATATCAGGAGCATGGATTGGTATTGGATGTTTTGCAGCTTTAGCTTTGTTTCCTGAAAACTGGATAAAAAGGAGGTTGTTGGCTGTTATATTTTTCAGCTTGTTACTTATTATAGGTATGAACTTTACAGCACTAGTTGCTTTTATAATTACTCTTCTTGTGTTTGAATTTGGTTTTGCATCACTGCTTAGTGGCAGAATATCCTCTCAACTAAAATCCGGTTTACTATATGTTTGTATTATTATTCTAAGTGCAATTATTCTTCTTGGGATTTCTTTGGATGAAAAAACGCTAGATTATCTGAAAAACAGTTTGGTCGGACAGTTTGAACTGGCGACAACTGGGCGTAATGAGCTTACATATTTTAAAATTATATTATTTAATTATTTTCGTTACATTGAGTCTGTTGTAAGTTTTCCTTCAATGCTTATTTTAGGTGATGGCTTCACTTCTTATGGGATGTTGAAGGGTGGAGATGTAGGGTTTATTGAAACACTTGCAAGACTCGGGGCTCCGCTTTTTATAGTGGTTATGTTTGGATTAATAGGTATCGTTAATTCTACACGTAATGTTGCTAGGCAAACACCTAGTATTCGAGATGAAAAATACTCTTTTGAAAGGAGAGTATTAATATTTTGTGGTAGTTTTATTTTATTTATATTGGTAACTGAATTACATTATAGTATATGGGGTGCCAAATCTATATTTCCTATATTTTTTATTGTTTTAGCTTTGTTTTCACGAATGCGTGTTGTCTCTGCTAGTTAAATTAAAATATACACCTCCTAGTTAGTATAGATAAGTAGTTGGTTGTGATGATTTTATCTGCTACTGAAATTGACTTCTTTAAGGATTTTATTTATTCAAATGCAATTATCTAATAAAGTAGGATTTAATGCTGGTAATGCATTTTGGTCATGGAATGAATGTGAAGATGACGAGGGTGTTAAATCGCTTATTCATTATGTAGAACAGCATGCTGAAATATTACGGGAACAATACATCGGAATCATTAATAATGTTGGGCAATCTTTTATTGATAATAAGAGTGTTGTTGAGTACTTTGAAGTTTCTCCAGGCTTTAGTATCTGGTGGATGTCCTTGCTTGCTGAAAAGAGCTTATATAAATCGCCGCATATTACTGACTGCATAAAAGTGCTTGCATTAGAAAAAATCATTAAAGAAACTAAAACTAAAACTATTGAACTTTATAATATTGAACCATCAATTGTCGACATAATATTGACTCTTAGTAAGAAAATAGGAGTTTCATGTACTATAAAGTCTATTTTCATTAGTCATAAATTACAAACAAAAAGAAAGTTTTATCATAGCTTACCACATTTTGTGCGTGGGCTCATTTTCTTACTACGTAATATAAAATCTCGAATATCACTTCGAGGCACTGATCAATCCGATTGGTTCACTGGAAAACAGGCTGCATATTTTTTCTCTTATTTTATACATCTTGAACCCACCGTGTTTAGCTCAGGTCATTTTAATTCTCAACAATGGGGACCTTTGCCAGACAAGCTTATTGACGAGGGCTTTAAACTTAACTGGATGCACCATCTATTGTATAGCAAGATTGTTCCTAACAACCATATAGGAAAAAAACTCCTTCTTTTATTTAATACAGATACTAAACAACAAGAAAAACATGCATTTCTTGATAGTTATTTATCTATTAAATTAATTTTTCGAGTTTTATTGAAATGGTTTCATTTGTTCTGGCTGTCTATTCGTTTACAAGGTGTTGATAAAAATTTCGAATGTAGAATATCTGATGCTAATTTATGGCCTTTATTAAAAGAAGATTGGTATTCCTCTTTTGGTGGTGCTGTGGCTATGCAAAATCTTTTTTGGTCTGAGCTTTTTGATGTAGCTTTAAGAAAACTACCTAGACAAAAGGTTGGTTTCTTTCTTTTTGAAGGACAAGGGTGGGAAAGAGCTTTTATTCACGCTTGGCGTAAGCATGAACATGGTGAACTGATTGCTGTGGCTCACTCGACAATACGTTTCTGGGATATCCGATATTTTGACGATATTAAAAGAATAAATAATAGATTTTCAAAACCTCATGCAGATAGAATTGCAGTAAATGGCCCTATAGCTTTTAATACATTAATTGAAGCAGGCTATCCTGTTGAAAAACTTGTTGAAGTTGAAGCTTTGCGCTATATAAATATTGTGCCATCTAATATAAGTCGAAATCCTTATCTACATAAAAAGTTAAAGATATTAGTGTTAGGTGATGTAATGCCAAAATTTACATCTTGCATGTTACATCTCTTGGGAAAATTGCCTGAGACTATACTTGATAATCTTGATATTGTAGTAAAACCTCATCCTGGTAATTTAATTTTAAAAAATGATTATCCCAACTTTTTTTTTACTATTACTGATAAAGCTATTAGCGAATTATTGAATGAATTTGATGTCGTATATGGAGCTAATCCTTCTTCGGCAAGTCTTGATGCTTACCTAACTGGCCTACCTGTAATTGTAGATCTTCAAGAAGGAACACTTAATATGAGCCCACTTCGAGGCCTACCTGACGTGAAATTTGTATCTACAGTTAGTGGTTTTAAAGAAGCAATTAAGACAATAAATTCATGGTCAAATACTAGTAATAGAGATAAATACTTTCATCTTGAAAGAGAATTGCCTAGGTGGCAGAGTCTAATTAACTCTCTGTCTAATAAAAACGATATAATTTAATAATATAAATTATAAAAAGAGTTTGGTATGAATGTAATATTACTTTGTGGTGGATTAGGGACTCGGCTTGCAGAGGAAACCCAGATCAAGCCTAAACCAATGGTAGAAATAGGAGGGCGTCCAATATTGTGGCATATAATGAAAACATATGAGCGCCATAATATTACTGACTTTACACTTGCATTAGGTTATAAGGGCGAGTTAATTAAAGATTATTTTTTAAACTATCATGCACGTTTAAGTGATCTGACGGTACATTTAAAGAGTGGTGAAATTGACTACTCTAATCCTACTGCAGAAGATTGGAATGTATCTTTGGTTGATACGGGTGCTAATACTATGACTGGTGGAAGGTTGTTAAGGCTAAAAAAATATTTTCAACCAAAAAATGAAACATTTATGGTTACATATGGTGATGGTGTTTGTGATGTCGATTTGACTGCACTGTTAGCTTTCCATCGTTCGCACGGTAAAATAGCAACTGTTACTGCAGTCCGACCCTCCGCTCGTTTTGGGGGGATGCACATAAGTGATGGACAGGTAATTGACTTCAAAGAAAAACCACAGTCTGGAGAAGGTTGGATCAATGGTGGTTTTTTTATTTTCGAACCGGCTGTATTTGATTATTTTGATGATGATACTACAGTTCTTGAACAGTCTCCCCTTGAAAACTTGGTGCGAGATGGAGAGTTAATGGCTTATCAACATTCTGGCTACTGGCAATGTATGGATACAGTCAGGGATCGTGATGGGTTACAAGAAATTTGGGATAGTGGCTCAATACCTTGGTTAGACAATAAATAATTATGTTTTCTAATATATTCAATGATAAGAAAATATTAGTGACTGGTCATACTGGTTTTAAAGGCTCATGGTTAACTACTTGGCTACTAAAGCTAGGTGCAAATGTTACGGGTATTTCTCGAGATATCCCTACAAGTCCCTCTATGTTTGAAGTTTTGGGCTTAATCGGACATATATCGCATATCAAGGCTGATATCCGTAATCTTGATGAAATGCGCAAAATAATGCTTGAAGAAAAACCTGATTTTGTTTTTCATTTAGCAGCACAAGCTATTGTATCAACTTCATATTTAGATCCCGTGGACACCTTGTCATCTAATATCATAGGTACAATGAATATCTTAGAAGCATTACGAGGTTTAAATCATTCTTGTACTGCAATCCTAATTACGAGTGATAAATGTTATGATAATGTTGAATGGTTATGGGGCTATCGTGAAACAGATGCATTAGGTGGTAAGGATATATATAGTGGCTCTAAAGCAGCTGCTGAATTAGTAATTAAATCTTATGTACAATCTTTTTTTAATGATAAGCACCCTGTTAAAATAGCTATAGGTCGCGCAGGAAATGTTATAGGCGGTGGAGATTGGGCTAAAGATAGGATTGTAGTAGATTGTATGCTTGCTTGGAGTGAAGGAAGAAAAGTAGAAATACGCAGCCCTGATGCGACCCGACCTTGGCAGCATGTACTTGAGCCGTTAAGTGGATATCTTACCTTGGCCAAAGAGCTTACTATAAACCCTAATCTTCATGGAGATGCATTTAATTTTGGTCCGAAAGCTAATCAGAACCATACCGTAGTTAACTTGTTACAGGATTTAGGACGTAATTGGGGTTTTAAAAATTCAGATGAAGCCTTTGAAATAACATCTAATATACCATTTCATGAAGCTGGATTACTGAAGCTGAATTGTGATAAAGCACTGTTCTATTTAAAATGGCAATCAACTCTTGTCTACCAAGAAACCATTAATTTTGTTGGGGATTGGTATACAGAATATTATCGCGATAATAAAGATATGTACTCTCTCACATTGGATCAAATTGCAATATACGAAAATCTGGCATCAGAACGTGAATATACTTGAGTTGGACATAAGTCATAACTGAATTAAATAAGGTTTCTCATAAAAACATGATTGATGGCGTTTGCCTTTATAAATTAAAACAAATACCAGATGAACGTGGTTCAGTTTTACACATGTTGCGTAATGATGATGTAGTATTTACTCATTTTGGTGAGGTTTATTTCTCAGAAATATTTCCTGGTTCTATTAAAGCATGGAAATATCACCACAACCAGACACAAAATCTTGCTGTACCAGTTGGCCGTATTCGTTTTGTTATCTTTGATGGACGAGAATCATCTTCTACATGTGGCGATATTGACATAATTGAACTTGGTCGTCCCGATGCTTATTCAAGACTGACTATACCGCCGGGGTTGTGGTATGGCTTTAGCTGTATTAGTCAAGAAGCTGGTTTGTTAGTTAACTGTTCAGATCTCACGCACGATCCAAATGAATCTGAGACAAAAGAGCTTAATGATTGTTCAATTCCCTATAAGTGGTAACTTTTAATATTATGGACGGCCCTTTACCAAAGCTTCTTGTTGTTGGCGGCAATGGTTTTATTGGACGTCATATTGTTATGCATGCTTATGAACTTGGTTGGCAAGTTACGAGTTTAAGTTTGACTGTACCAGTAAAGAAGGAATATCAGGGTGTCTGCTATCTTGGTGCTGATATTTCGGATAAAGAGTCGCTTAGTAAGGCGCTTATACAGAATTCATTTGATTATGTTGTTAACTGTGGAGGCTATATCGATCATAGTTTGTATTCTGACACCGGTCGAAATATGATTGACTGTCATTTTACTGGTGTCTTAAATCTAGTTGAAATCATTAATAAAGAACATATTAAAGCATTCATTAATATTGGGAGTAGTGATGAGTATGGGGATTTGCTAGCACCACAAAATGAATTAAAACGTGAATCTCCAATATCGCCATATTCTTTGGGTAAGCTTGCATCGACACATTTTTTACAAATGTTATGGCGTACAGAAAATTTCCCCTCTGTTACCTTAAGACTTTTTTTAACTTATGGCCCAGGTCAGAATTACCACAGGTTCCTGCCTCAAATTATCAAAGGTTGTTTAGATGACAATTCTTTTCCAGTTTCGGCAGGCGAACAGTTACGTGATTTTTGTTATATAAAAGATACAGTGATTGCTATATTTACAGCAATGAACTGTGAAGAAGCTCGGGGTGAAGTAATTAATATTGCTTCAGGTCAACCAGTTTCGATTCGTTCAGTAATTGATACAGTAAGGAAATTAATTGGAAAGGGAGATCCTAAATATGGTGAGATAGCATATCGAAGAAATGAGAATGTGGAGCTATATGCTGATATATTAAAAGCGCAAGCCCTTCTTAATTGGGAGCCAAAAGTTAATTTTGAAACAGGGTTACGACAAACGATCCAATGGGTTAAACATCAATATGAAGGATGAACAATTAGTTAGTATATTAATGAATTGCTTTAATGGTGAAAAATATCTTAAAGAGGCAGTTGATAGTGTGTTTTCTCAAACATACAAAAACTGGGAATTGGTGTTTTGGGATAACCAATCAACAGATAATAGTGCTGATATTTTTAATAGCTATGATGATCCACGTCTGAAATATTACTATGCACCTGAACATACCGATTTAGGTGGTGGTAGGGCTTGTGCTTGGCCATATTTAAGGGGTGATTTTGTTGCAATACTCGATACAGATGATGTGTGGCTGCCAACTAAGCTAGAAAGGCAAATTCCATTTTTTGATGATAGTGATGTTGGTATTGTAATAAGTGACACGCTATTTTTTAATGAAAATAATGAAAAACCGCTTTATGGTAAAGATTTTCCTGCTAAGGGTTGGGTATTTGAAGAGCTTTTGGAGCAATATTTTGTTTCGTTAGAAACAGTAGTGATTCGGAAAGAAACAGCATTAAAACTTGATTATGCATTTGATCCTGAATTTAGTTTTATTGCTGATTTTGATTTAGTCTTAAGAATGAGTCGTATATCAAAATTAGCACTTTGCCCCGAAGTGCTAGCAAAATGGCGTGTTCATGGTGAGAGCGATACGTGGAAATATCCCGAGGCATTTTATGAGGAAAAAAATAGATGGGTAAAAAAGTTAGTTGAGAAGAATCCTTTGGTTTTAGAAAAATATTTTCAGTCAATCTCAAAGTTTCAGAATCAAAATGACAGAACGAAAATAATATTAACAATTGTTCAAGGTGATAGGTTGTTGGCAATTAAAAAGTTGCTTTCAACAAACTTTGATCATTGGCATTCATGGGTACTTTTATTGTTATGTTTGTTACCTTTTTCAAAAAAAATTTTATTGATTTATTACAAGCGTAAAATTTCACTTAACAGTATTTTTTGAGTTATTGCATTCTTTATTCCACGCTAGTTAGTTGTTTTTTTAGTGTGATTGTTCAAAATTTATATGAGTATAGCATTCTTATTAGAATTTTATGGATGAGTATGTTATTCTCATTATTTTATTATATAGCCTCCTTATTCTTGTTAACTGATGGAAATATTTTTCTTGGTGTTTGGCTTACAGCGCCTATAAATAATCTATAGATTGTGGCTTTTTTAATTATGATTTCAAAATTTCTATACCCCGATAGTGACATTAATTGAGTTGAATTAAATATGAAAAGGAATAAAATAAAATTAAGGGAATTAATTGCATATTTTCTTTACCCAATATTGAGAATAAAAAATTATTTATTAAGCTATTTTTCTAATCAAAATGGTCGCTTAATAGTTGTTTTGTATCACGATGTAAATACAAATCAGATTGACAAGTTTGCATCTCAAATTGATTGGTTGAGTAATTACTGGGAGTTTATTACACCTAGGCAGTTTGAATTAATGAGTAAAGGGGTGTTGCCAATAGATAAGAATTATATTTTACTTACATTCGATGATGGTTTTTATTCGAATGGAATTGTAGCTACAAAGGTTCTTAATCCAAGAAATATCAAAGCAATTTTTTTTATTGTAAGTGAGTTTGCCAATATCGAACTTGAAGTTAATGCACGTAAATTTATTGCAAAGAATATCCTTCCTGAATTGAGCCCTATGCAAGTTCCACTTGACCAATATAATTTAAATTGGAATGACCTGAAGGATTTAATAAAAAATGGTCATATGATAGGTAGCCACACTAAAACACATTGTAGATTATCAGAGGTTTCATCTAATCAGAACTTGCGCACAGAGATAATAGAGAGTGCAGATGAAATTAGTAAAAATCTGAGTATTGATGTTAAACACTTTGCATATACATTTGGAACATTAGAAGATTTTAGTGAAGATGCTTTGACAGTTGCAAGCGACAGATTTGATTTTGTTTATTCTGGGCTAAGGGGTTACAATTCAAAAAAAACTAGTAACTATGCAGTTAGGAGGCATTCGGTATCTCCTGAAAATTCGTTGCCATTACTTGGTTTTTTGTTAGAAGGTGGTGCTGATTACAGGTATAAAAAATCTTTAAATGTAATCGACTCTTGGGCTAATAAATTACTATGAAATTGAAATATACACAATTAATTTAAGGAGCTTTTATGTTAACACACGCTCCCTTGCCAAAGTTTAGATCGATTTTATTGGCTTTTTTTTCATTGAAATCAAATATATCGGAAACGATACTTTCCCCTTGGGTTAAGCAAGGAGAGGTTGCTGGTTGGTTTTCTAGAAGCTCGTGGTCACTTGCTCAAATATCCCAGTGGAAGGCTAAGTACACAAGAAATAAGGGTGTATATATTTGGTTACCAGAATATTTTTGTAATAGTGCACTTGCTCCAATAAGAGGATTAAATGTCAATTTATGTTTTTATCCAGTTACAAATAGTATGGAGCCTGATTATGAGGCTTGTCGAGAAATGAGACAAACTATACAAATAGATTTATTTGTTTTAGTTCACTATTTTGGACGACCGATTTCAGCAGCATTGGCAAAAGACTTTTGTTCGAAAAATGAGGCATGGTTAATTGAAGATGCTACACATGTCTTGAGACGCGCCCCTGGTATTGGAAAATATGGGGATTTTATTATTTTTAGTCCTCATAAAACGATTTCAATACCTGATGGTGCACTATTAGTCGTATGTCCATCAGGTCCAGCAAAATTAGGAAGTGGCTTAATAAATGAATTTGGAGAGCCTAACAATTGGTCAAGAAAATTGGATACCAATATAGCAGTCCATTCAACAAAGTTACATGTGATTTATTGGGTGTTAAAACGAATTATACAAAAATTTGGTTTTAGTGGCAGATCCTCAAATACACTTTTTATTGAGCCATATCCAAGATTAGAATCATCGTTTACCCCTAATTTGATTGGACCTGTAATGAGCTTGTTTTCCATAAAATTATTAAATCGGCAAATATTCGATATGCATAATTATGCTCGAGTGCGTCAACGTAATCTTCTTCACTGGCAAGGAATTTTTGAAAAACTAAACCCTTCAATAAACATAGCGTTTGACTCAAGTAGTGAAGATTGGGCGCCATACATGGCGGCATTTAAACTTAATCCAATTGATGCTGAAGACGAATTTTATAATTTAAAATCACTATCAATTCCAGCTATCACATGGCCAGATCTACCTCCAGAAGTATTAGAAAATCGTGACATCTATTATGTTTCTTATTTGTTACGCCACTCATATATATTTTTTCCATTGCATCATACCATTACTGATCGTGATTTGAGTTTATTAGACCTAGATTTGATAAAGTCTTTTGATCAGGTTAAAGCTTTTGTTAGTTGGGATGATTTAAATATAGATGTTTGGAATGAATATCTTAAACGAGTAGGTAAAAGCAATTTATTACAATCCTGGGAGTATGGAGAATCAAAGCAAACTTCTGAAAAATGGAATGTTAAGCGTGGCGTTATTTCAATTAATGAGGAAGATGTTGCAGTTGTTCAAGTTTTGGAGAAGAGATTATTTAACGCAATACATATTTATCGTATAAATAGAGGTCCTCTATTTTTGAAGGAGTTAGGACAAGATTCATTATATGCAGTGCATCAAGCTATACAAAAAGAATTGACAGGCTTATTAAAAGGGAGGCTACTTTTCCATGCTCCTGAATTAAATCTAAATAGTAATTCAATAATGATTGCATCTAATTTTGGATATTATTTTTCAAAAAGAAAAGGCTGGGAATCGATATGGCTGGATTTAAGAAAGGAGCAAGAAGAATTACGTAAAAGGCTTGATTCAAAATGGAGAAATATGCTTTCATATGCAGAAAGGCATGACCTAAGTTTTGAGCTGCATACAGATTCAGAAAATTTTGATTGGATTTTGAAAAAATATTTAGAGGTAATGTCTTCAAGAGGATTTAATGGGGTTCCGGTAGATTTGTACAAAGACCTAAAAAAACAATTTGATGGCACTGGTAAACCAATTGTTGTCCTTAAGGCTTTTAGTGGATTAGACTTGCTTGCTGGAATTTGCATTGTTCCTCATGGTAAGGCCGCTACTTATCTTCTTGGCTGGAACAGTACAAAAGGACGTCAATTAAAGGCAAATCAATTTTTGCTCTGGAATGCAATTTTGTATTTTAAAGATCAAGAGTATAATTGGTTTGATTTAGGAGGCATTGACGAAGAGAATACGCCTGGTATTTCATCATTCAAACTCGGGGTTAATGGGAAAAGATACCGATTAATTGGTGAATATGTGTGTATGAAATTATGATAGATAAAAGTATTGATAATATACAATTGCCGTTACTATTGGTTAACTTTAAGGAATAGTAATGTGTGGATTTATTGGTATTTCTGGTTAAGTAAATAAATACTAAAAGTTAGGTAATAGCCATTAAAGTCATGGCTTTTGGTTTTTTATTTAAACTGGAGAATAGTAAAATATGAAATGGTTAATTACAGGTGGTTGTGGTTTTTTAGGAACCTCATTAATTCAAAGGCTGCTGCAAGAAGGTGGTAATGACGTAAGAGTGTTGGATAATCTGACAATAGGTACACGCGAAGATTTAACAAATGTATCAACATTTAATGAGAAGACTGCTGCGTCAATCGATAATCCACCGAAAGGTGTAGAGCTTATTGTAGGTGATATCCTAGATGAAAAGTTAGCACTGTTCGTAACAAAGGGCTGCGATGCTATCGTTCACTTTGCAGCGAACACAGGTGTAGGTCCATCGGTAGAGGACCCGCGGGCAGATTGCATGGCGAATGTCATAGGTACCTTCAACTATCTTGAAGCAGCTAGATTGAATAACATACCTCGATTTATATTTGCATCCAGCGGTGCGCCAGCAGGTGAAGTAGAGCCACCTATCCATGAAGAGCTTCCTCCTCATCCCGTGTCACCCTACGGTGCTAGTAAACTAGCAGGCGAAGGTTATTGCTCTGCTTATAACAAGTCATTTGGTATTGATACCGTCATGCTTCGCTTCGGTAACGTCTATGGCCCTGGTTCGCTGCATAAAAGTAGTGTCGTTGCAAAATTTATTAGAAAGGCATTTGATGGAGAAGTTTTAGAGATTTTTGGTGATGGTAGTCAAACACGTGACTTTATTTACATAGATGATTTAATTAATGCTGTGATGTTAGCTGCTACTAAAAAAGAAGTGGGGGGTGAAGTCTTTCAAATAGCAAGTAATAAAGAAACTACTATTGGTGAAATCACAGAAAAACTAGTTAAAACTCTAAAGAAATTTGGAGTTACCGATGTTGTTGTTAAGAATAGTGAAAAACGCCTTGGAGATGTAATGCGTAATTATTCTAATACATCTAAAGCAAAGATGATTTTAGGTTGGTCTCCTCAAGCAAATCAAGAAGTTGGACTTGAGCGTACAGTAAAATACTTTTTTGACAATCAATAGGATTAAAAGATGAAAAAGTTATTCAAAAATAAAAATATTTTAGTTACTGGTTCATGTGGGACAGTTGGTTCAGAGTTAGTTAAACAACTACTTACGGATGATGCCTATGAACCAAATGAAGTGCTTGGTATTGATAGCAATGAAAGTGAGATTTTTTTTCAGGATCAAAAATATCTGAATGAAATTAAGGCAAGGTTTTTTGTTGCTGATATACGTGATAAAGATGAACTTGTTAAAAAAATGACTGATATTGATATTGTTTTTCATACTGCAGCATTGAAACATGTGGTTTTATCAGAACGTTCTCCTGAGCAAGCAGTACAAACTAATATAATTGGCTTACAAAATGTTATAGCCGCTGCTGTGCTTAATAATGTTGAAAAAGTGATTTTTACCAGTTCAGATAAAGCTGTGAACCCAACAAATGTAATGGGAACTTCAAAGCTAATGGGGGAAAGGTTAATGACTGCGGCCAATAGTAATAAGCGTGGTGCTGGACCTATTTTTTCTTCGACACGTTTTGGTAATGTACTAGGTTCAAATGGTTCGGTTGTTCCTATTTTTTATAATCAAATAGCTGAAGGTGGACCAGTTACATTGACGGATAAAAATATGACGCGCTTTGTTATGAGCGTTGAGGATTCTGTTCGTCTTGTACTTAATTCCTCCGAGCAAGCTAAGGGTGGTGAAGTATTTATAACTAAAATGCCTGTAGTTCGAATTAAAGATCTTGCAAAGGCAATGATTGAAGAATTAGCCTCTCATTATGGTAGAACGCCTGATGAAATTAAAATTACAGAGATTGGAACAAAGCCAGGTGAAAAACTTTATGAAGAATTGATGAGCTTGGAAGAAACAAGACGAGCGGTCGAATTAGAACAATATTATAGTGTACTTCCTGCATTTAGAGGTATTTATCATGACATTGACTATGACTATGATAATGTAGTAACCGATCTAGTAACAAATCCATACGTATCAGAAGAAGTAGTACCCTTAACAGTCGAAGAAATAAAAGAATTTTTACATAGAAATAACCTACTAAATGAGCCGTCTGAAAGTTCAGGAAAAAGGTATTGGCCTGGCGATAAAGAGGAAATGAACAAATGCGAATAGTAATTCTTGGAGGAGATGGTTATCTTGGGTGGCCAACTGCAATGCATCTTTCAGCACAAGGACATGATATAGCCATTGCTGACAATTACCTTCGTCGCGATCTGATGAGAAATGAAGATGTTGAGCCCTTATACTCCAGTCTTAATTTACATGACCGTGTTCGCTTATGGCAAGAGCATACTAGCAATGAGATTCAGCTCTTTATAGGTGATCTTAATCAATGGGATTTTATGGCAAAAATTTTTCAAGAGTTTCAACCTGAAGCCATTGTTCATTATGCAGAACAACCTTCAGCACCTTACTCGATGTTGCGCCGTGAGGCCGCGTCTTTGACTCTTAACAATAATCTAAGTGTCACGGCGAATGTTATTTTTGCTGTGCGAGAGTTTTGTCCTGAAGCTCATATAGTTAAGTTAGGTACAATGGGCGAGTATGGTACCCCAAATATCGATATCGAAGAGGGTTGGCTTGATATAAAACATAAAGGCCGTGAAGATAAATTTCTCTATCCTCGTCAGGGCGGTAGCCTTTACCATACAACAAAAATCATGGATACCGATCTGCTTTGGTACTATGTACGTATGTGGGGTTTGCGAGTAACAGATCTTATGCAAGGCCCAGTATATGGTATTTTTACCACTGAATCAGAGGTGGACGAAAGACTGTTAACTTTGTTTAGTTATGATGAACTTTTTGGCACAGTTATTAACCGTTTTATCGTTCAGGCTGTAGCGGGTTATCCATTAACGGTATATGGAAAAGGAGGACAAACTAGAGGTTATTTGAATATAAAGGATACTCTAAATTGTGTTAGATTGTCTATAGAAGCACCTGCAGCAAAGGGTGAATTAAGAATATTAAACCAGTTTACTGAAACATTTAGCGTGAATGAGCTTGCAGATAAAGTACAGGTTGCTGGAGCGCAACTGGGTTTGGACGTAAAAATAAAAGGTATTGAAAATCCTCGGAAAGAGATGGAAGAACACTATTATAATCCTGCTCATACTGGTTTGCTAGCAATGGGATTAGAGCCAAATTATTTGAGTAATTCAGTACTTTTGAAAATGATGACACATGTTCTTAAACATCGTGATTCGATTCAAAATCATAAAATATTTCGTGGCACTAAATGGGCATAGCTCCTACTGATCATCCAATACGTGTAGCAAATATTGTTGAAGAAGGAAAGCTAGGTGGTCCTCAAGTCAGAATTGCTATGGTTGCCTCATCACTTAAAGGCAAAGTAGAAACTACTGTGATTATGCCAAGCCAAAATTCAGAGCTCTTCCGTGAAAGGTGTGATGAGTTAGGTGTTTCATATAAAGCAATATTCATGACACGAATTACGAAGGAATGGGGAACAATGCTAGGCTATATTCTCTTTTTCCCATTCGAAGTTCTTAGGCTCGTAAGACTTATACATAGTGGTAGATACGATATAGTTCATGTAAGCGGTGGAAGCTGGCAATATAAAGGAGCTATTGCTGGAAAACTTAGCGGCTGCAAGGTTATATGGCATTTGAATGACACTCAGATGCCTGCAATGTTTCGTATCATCTATACTAAGCTCTCTTTTTTAGCTGATGCCTACCTCTACAGTTCAGAGCGTACAAAAAAATATTATAAGAGTTTTTCTAAAAAAAACAGACCAGACTCTATTATTTTACCTCCAGTTGATACCGTTTTTTTTTATCCTGAGTATAGATTGACTTTAGATGAAGAGCTTGAATCTCAGTGGGCAGGGAAACTTGTTGTCGGAACCATTGCTAATATAAATCCAATTAAGGGTATTGAGACTTTTATTAAAATGGCATCACACTATTGTAAAAAGTCAGAAGATGTAGTTTTTGTAGTGGCTGGACCCGTTTATGAAAGACAAAGAAAATATTATGAGAAGTTGGTTTTACTCGCTCGTGATATGCGAGTGCCTTTAACATTTATTGGTGGTAGAGCTGACACTCGATCCATCCTAAAACGATTTGATATCTATGTATGTTCATCTATTTCTGAAAGTGGCCCCATGACACTTTTTGAAGCTATGGCTATGGGTAAGGCCATTGTTTCTACAAATGTGGGTGATGTTTCGGTTCTTATTAGCCATAATCATAACGGGTTTATTGTTGATGCTGGAGATCACGTAGCAATGGCAGAATATGTTCATGTTTTGGCAGAAAATAAGGTGTTAGCTAAAATGTTTGGTAGTCGAAGTCGAGAAGTTGCAATCAAGAGGTTAGATGTTTCAATATGTGCAGAAAAACATCTTAAAGCATATAAAGCTTTGGCTGGTATTTAATAGGGAATATAATGATGATTTATAAATCATTTGATAAATTAAGTTGAAATATAATGTTTAATAATAGTACTTTATTAATTACAGGTGGAACAGGTTCCTTTGGTAATGCTGTAATACGTCGTTTTCTAAAGTTAGATATTTGTGAAATTAGAATCTTTAGTCGCGATGAAAAAAAGCAAGATGATATGCGTAGACTATACAATAGTCCGAAATTGAAATTTTACATTGGAGATGTTCGAGATTATGACTCTGTTGTAAATGTAATGCGTGGTGTGGATTTTGTCTTTCATGCTGCTGCTTTAAAGCAAGTACCATCCTGTGAGTTTCATCCTATTGAGGCAACAAAAACAAATGTTATCGGTACTGAAAATGTTCTTGAGGCAGCAATTGTTTGTGGTGTTGAGCGCGTCATATGTTTAAGCACCGATAAAGCTGTTTATCCTATTAATGCGATGGGTATTTCTAAGGCTTTGATGGAAAAAGTGGCTGTTGCCAAATCACGCAATAGTAATTCTACAATCATTTGTATAACTCGCTACGGTAACGTGATGGTTTCACGTGGCTCTGTTATTCCACTATTTGTCGATCAAATACACGCAGGTAAAGCTATTACAATTACAGATCCTAACATGACACGTTTTATGATGACATTGGATAATGCTGTTGATTTAGTTCTATATGCTTTTGTCAACGGGAGTCCTGGTGAAATATTTGTGCAGAAATCACCGGCAGCTACTATTGAAGTTTTAGCGCAAGCATTAACTAGTTTAATGGAAAAGCCAAATCATGAAATTCGTATTATTGGCACTCGTCATGGAGAAAAGCTATATGAAGCTTTGTTAAGTCGTGAAGAAGTTGCGTGTGCTGAGGATATGGGTGATTATTTCCGCGTGCCACCAGATCTTCGAGATCTGAACTATGCAAAATTTGTAGAAGAGGGTGACGATAAAATTTCACGTGCAGAAGATTATAACTCTCACAACACAAAGCGCTTAGATGTGGATGGCATGCAAAAGCTGTTATTGAAATTAGACTTCATGCAAGCTATTTCACGGGGTAAAAATGTGGTTGCTGAGGAGTAGTGTATGAAGATCTTAGTCACTGGTTCGAATGGTTTTATTGGCAAAAATTTAAGGGTGTATTTATCCGAACGAAAAGAAATAGATGTGGTTACCTTCAGTAGAGATGATGTTTTAGGTTCATTGGCCTCAAAACTTGATGGAGTAGATTTTATTTTTCATTTGGCGGGAGTCAACCGACCAAAGAATGTCGAAGAGTTTGCTTTAGGAAATTCAGATTTAACTTCATCATTATGCCAAGCAATCCTTCAAACCAAACGATTAATCCCCATTATTTATACTTCTTCGGTTCAAGCGGAGTTAGAAAATCCTTATGGAAAAAGTAAAAAGGCCGCTGAGCAGATTTTGATCGATTTTTCAGCTCAATCTGGCTCTCCAGTCTACTTATTTCGATTGCCGAATGTGTTTGGTAAATGGTGTAAGCCTAATTACAATTCAGCAGTGGCGACTTTTTGCTACAATATAGCACATAACCTGCCAGTTATGATTAATGATCAAACTACCACGATACAATTAGTTTATGTTGATGATGTGGTAAAGCATTTCATTTCAATTATGGATGGGATGATGGTTGAGCCGGGTCTTAATAATGTAAATTCAGTTTATGAACTTACAGTCGGGGACTTAGTCAAAAAAATACAATTGTTTAAAGATTCTCGGCAGAGTTTACTTACTGAACCGGTTGGAACTGGGTTAGATAGAGCGTTGCATTCAACTTATCTAAGCTACCTAGAGCCCGAACAGTTTTCTTATGAACTGAAGAAGCATGAAGATTTGCGTGGTATTTTTGTTGAAATGTTAAAAACAAAGGATAGTGGGCAGTTTTCTTATTTTACACTACACCCTGGTATTA
>Ga0055584_100000821_pt1 | contig 29750 bp, 31 predicted proteins | sample OSDHelmetaG_FD_58716 | JGI IMG/M metagenome (GOLD analysis project Ga0055584, IMG submission 58716) | Pelagic marine sediment microbial communities from the LTER site Helgoland, North Sea, for post-phytoplankton bloom and carbon turnover... | ecosystem: Environmental > Aquatic > Marine >... | reverse complement strand
CCTTACAAGGAAGAAGTCACAGGTTCAAATCCTGTAGCGCCCACAAGAGTTTTTCAATAATTACCTACATATATTTACATCCACCCAATAAAAAAAATATATTTTGGTAAGGTTTAATTATGAGAATTCTGTATTTAGTAGAAGTTGATAAAGAATGAATCTAACAATATTTACATCAATGACCAACCCTGAGGACAGAATGGATCCTTACAAGGAGGCTCTCTCGTGTTATGAGGATTTTGCTGATGAAGTTATAACCGTTGGTCAAGATTGGCCTGAAGAATTTAGTTTTGAATATATTGGAACAACTTTTCAAGAAGGCTTTGATAAATCAAATAGTGATTGGGTAATTAGAATGGACATAGATAATTTTTTCCATGAAAGAGATATTTTAAAAATTAGGAAAGTGCTACAGAAGCATGAAGATAAACCTGCCATAGTATTTCCAAAATTTCAGATTTTTACACCGGATAGATATGACATAAAAGCTAAAATGTGTATTGCTTACAACAAAAAACAATTTCCAAATATAAAGTTAAACGGTGGTGGAGACTTATGCCTACCAACACTAAATGGAACGATCCTAGATCAGTCAAATGTCCCAAATGAAAATATCCCAATATGGAATTATGATTCTATTTTTAAAACAAAAACTATTATTTCTAAAGACAGGGCAAGGTTTGCAAGAGCTTGGAAAAATTGCTTTGGTGACTGGGGGGATAGGGGTGGTGGTACTGAAAATGAGGCTTTTGATGCATGGTTTGATATGATTACTGATAGGTATAAAAAACATACACTAAAATTGAATCTGAGTGATCATCCAAAATACATAGCAAAGAGTATTGCAAGTTTAACTCAAAACCAATTTGGTTATAACGCTTTTGGACTGCAAGATAGTACAACAAGAAAGTTTTCAGATTATGTAAAAAATTACAAAAACTACTTACTTTTATAAAAGTTGCTATAAATATTTATTTATCTTGAATTAAATATAACCTTATTTATCTTATTGCTGTTGTGATAAAATTCACTTTTACTAAATATTTCCTGTGGAATTTTTAATACTGTGGAATTTTGTAACTCTCTTTCGTCACATTTAAAATTCAGATAAGTTGAAAGCTCATAATAAAGTTTTCCATCTTTACTTATAGAACAAACAATAACGTCTGGTCTTTTGTTTAAAATTGTTTGCAAATAATTATTAGAAATTAAGTTTTTATTTATTAAGTTATTGATAATAAAGTACTCATTGTGATTAGTTGGATGTACAATGTAGGATTCATTTGGCTTGTCTAGGTAGTACAAAACCAACAGATTGTCTAATGCCAAAATAGAATAATCATCAGACTCAAATCTTTCATCTATCTTTTCAGAAAGTTTTTTTATTGGATAATCATTATAAATATCTTCAAAACTAGAAATGTTGTTAAATGAATCTTTAGCGAGAGGAGCTATGTGTAAAACTGAAAGAAGGGCTATGCTAACATATAAAGTTAATTTTAAGTGCCAACCATCGATATAACTTACTGACATTGGAAGAAAAAACACAACGTATAAAAAATGGTGGTAATAACCTTTACCAGCTAAGAAAAAAAATATTACAGAAAGTGTAAGAAATAAAATATAGGAATTAATTTGAAAGTGTTGAAACTTAGAGTGAATTATATTGTTGATAATATTGATCGTATTAAAAAACAGTAAAAGAAAAACAACTGATAAAAAAAGATTTGTATTAAATAATGACTCAATAAATACTCTGATGTCATAAAAAAAGTAAGTATCTGTTGAAGTGTATGAAAAAGGGATTGAAATCAAAGTTGTCAAATAAATCTTGATTAAACCATTCGCATAATAAATCAAAAGGACAAGTAGGTGCATTGGTATAAACCCAAAAGAAAAATACAATATTTTTTTATAAATATCTTGTGGTTTACCTATTAAAAATATTGCTAAAAAACCAAATGAAAACAGTGCAGTTCCAATATTTATTAGAGTAGCAAATGCAAATAATAGTCCTGCACTGATATAGCGATACTTAGAAAAGGTTGAGCTTGTTGCCAAAAAATAAGACCCGCCAATAAATGTTAACGACATAATCTCGCTGTACTCAGATGTAGCCCAAGGTTGGCTTGAAATAAATATATAAATACATGATGAAATGGTTGAAGCAAAGTAACTTTGACTATTTCTTTTCTGAGCAATAAGAAAAATGAGTGCAGCATTAAAAAAGGTAAAGATGTCGAAAAAAATCTTGTAAACTAAATAATTTTTATCAGATATATATAGAATCAAAGAATTTAAAACATAAAATAATGGCTGTTTATCATCCCATTGTCTCTCATATGGTAAATAGCCATGAAAAAGATCATTTGCTACAAGAATTGAGGTGCTTGTGTCATGATCTATTATTTCAAAATTTAGATATATATTCTGAGTAACTATGACTATAAAAAAAATAAGTGAAAGAGAAAATATTTGTTTTTGGCTTACTGCAATATTTCTACTCCAAATATTTAAACCTCTCAAAAATTGATACTCATTAGTTTGATAAGTCGTAATAAACAATAATTGCAAGAATAAAAAGGTAAAAGTCAACCCATCTTGTGCAAAGTAGTATACAAAGATTGCAAAATTTATTGAATAGAATATTACATCTCCAATCTTTAAAAGTGAGGAAACAAAATACACAGTTAATAGTTGAAGGAACATTACCCTATACTGTGAGTCATTAAAACCGAAGCTGTTTAATAATAGATAAAATATTGAAAAATAAATAATATTTAAATATCTTTTTTTACTTAGCTTTTCTATATTTATCATTTAAATGTATTGTAATAAAGAAAATTAAATCAATTAAAGGTCTAATATATTTCTTTATATTCAATAAACGTATTTGAATACTATATTTAAATTAAATGTTAAAAATAAATACCAGAATCATTTCTCTAATTTTTTTCAACTACTCACTCATAACTTCTAGTAAAGATATAGACGTAGATCAGTTCTTCAAAGATTTAAATTACTTCAACATAACTAATGATCTAAATCTAGAAGTTATATATTTAGTAATCAGTTTACTTGTGACGTTCCTCACGATGAGTTTAATTTCTTTTTTTAAGCCATTTGCTGAAATTTATTTGATTTACTATTTAAAAATAAGTTATTACTTTTTAATAAACTTGGTATCTTTATCTACTGTCTATATTGTGTTAAGACTTTATGGCTATTCACGTTTTTATTTGCTTATATATTTATTAGTCTCGACATTATTCTTAACTTTTTCAGAAAAGATAAGAAAATAATATTTAATTAATTTGAAAAAGCCGTTTTAAATAATTTTCCATTTGAGATTATCAATTTTTTATTATTCATAGTGCATTCTAAATTAATCCAACACTGATCTCCTTCGTCCGGTTTTAGTAATCCGTTTTCAGATTGAATATATTTTACTTCTTCAAGTGGATTGTAAATAATAAGGGGTTTATTTTCAATAAAATACTTGTAAGAGTCAACCCTAACTAGTGTTCCTACTGAAAGTAGAATTAACACATATATTGAAATGTTGTGTAATTTAAATTTGATTTCTCCAGAACTAAAAGCTAGTAATATTAGGCTTGTTAACATTATACCAATAGCATATCTAGGTATTGGGCCATAAAGAAGTAAGTAAACGAAGTTTAGTAATATAAAAATACCAAGAACTTTTCTAATGAATAAGTTTTTGTTGATATTTTCAAAAAATAATATTTTGAAAAGTACTAAGACTGCTGTTGAAATAGCAAAATTTAAAAATAGATGTGTATAAAATTCATTTTTTGTAAAGGTATTTACCCACTCAAAAAAATTTGTGCCCAATTGGTAGCTGAAGCTATATCCTCTGGTGATTTCTTCAAATACAATTGTTGAGTTTGGCAAATACCAATCAAATTTATTTAAACATGATACTGAGAGAGGAAAGATTAAACACCCTGTAGTGATGTAAGTTTTTGTTAACCATATTCCTGAAAAGAAAATTGTAATTTTTTGATTATTAATTATCTTCTGTACTGGTGCACCTAATTGTTTTTGATTTACAACTACCAAAATGTACAAGAAAGTGATAATCACAGTATTTAATTTCAATTGTATTAAATATAAAATAAGCATTGAATATATAGAAAATTCAATTTTTGAAAGAATTTTTTTATTATTCAATATTAAAAGACTTAATATCGACACAAAAAAGAAAATAATCCCAGTGGACACATCTTGTTTGCCCACACCTTCTAAATAAATAAAACCATTTCTTCCCCCCGAAAACCCAAAATTGTCTAAAAGAGAAAAAATTAATAAAAAAATTGACAAGTTTTGAAGTTTCTGGGGTTTGCCATCGCTAAAATTATCAAAAATAAAAATATAAAAAAGATGTACAAAAAATATATTGAGTTGATGAAGTTGCAGAAAAGATTTGCTTACCCATAATATAGATGAAATATACTCATATATTGACGACATCCCAAAAGGCCAAAAAATATTCACAAAGCCAAAAATAGTGTTTGATTCACGTAACCAGTTCTGATTATTTAAATGGTAGTAGCCAGCATCATAGTGAAATGACACATTGAAGGAACTTATCAACAGAACTGTAGGAATTATTAAATAATAAAAAGCATTTTTGATGCTAACAGTAGCCTTAAAATCTATTTTAATTTTTTTAAAGTTTACCAACAGAAAGCTACATAAAATAAATTTAACAAATAGACTTTTCAAAGGTAATACAAAATTCAATAAAACTAATACATTTGAGCAAACAACTACTCCAATTAGTGGGTACATCAGTTTTGTGGATAAAAATAATATTTCAGTATCTTTGTCCTCTTTAGAAAGAGTCTGAAATACTATTACTGATGCCCTACCAAATAAATAAAAAAATATAAAAATAAAACTGTAGCTAACAAAAAATTCAACTAATTTTATGATGTTATCCATTAAGTTTCCTAATTTATCCCTTAAGTATAAAGACTACATTAGCTATCTTGAAGTGAGCCGAATCTTTTTAATATCGTTATAAATCAGCCCTAAGATTATTAATAAAAATACATAAAGACATAATTTACCAAAAAAGGCTCCTATAAGTTGACTCACACCTTCTAAACCTGGTAGTGAGAAAGGTAATAGTAAAAATGGTAATAGTAAAAAGTTCTTGATATTTTTACTCAATGCAGGCAAAAGATATATCACCAATGGAAATAAAATAGGAATCCTGTAATCAAAATTTGCGTATACGATGTTTAGAAGAAAAAATACTCCATACGAATAAAATATGATTTGATTACTGTTTAGAGATTCCAAGTTAACTATTTGTAAATACCTTATATGCAAAAATAAAAAGATAAAGAGCGACATTAGCAATAGTAAATAAGCACTTGTTAAGTTAATCTCAAAATTTTTCTCAATATATTTTGCATCTGAAAGAATTCCAAAAGCTAGTAAAGGATCATCGGGTCTCCAAGTCGTTGTTAATGCTGTTTCTTTAATATAGGAAAATATAATATAAACTGTTGAAAAAAAAGCTAGTAATACTAAATTAATCTTTAGTAGCTTGTTTTTTTTGTAAATATATGAATATAGAATTATTCCCAAAGTAAATCCTAGGGGATGTAATTTTAGTAAAGCTAACGATATCAATAAAAATGAGCTAATAAACTGATATTTATTACATTTTTTTATAGCATAATAACTTACTAGTAAGACGATTATGTCAATATTCATTCTTTCAAATAAAAAATTCATAGAAGGGCTTAAAAAAAGAACCACAATGTATATTTTTTCTTTTGGGAATTTATCTAGTAAATCCTTATAAAAAAATAAAATAAAACATAACAGAGTAATAGAGATAATTATCGTGTCTCTCCAGATTGTTCCAAAATATGGAATTATTTCTAACAACGGTCCATAGTTTGCTGACCATGGACAAGATTTAGTGTATTTAGAAAAGTTAAAATAAAATAACTCAACGTCTCCAAAATTACACTTAATTGATACAAGTACTTGCTGTAAATCAAAAAACCTAGCTCCCAAAGAGTAGTGTGGATGTGACATCGATTTCCATAAATAGTTTAGATTCTCAGTCATACCCGATATGAGTCTCATGAGAAAAAAAACATATGGTATTTTGATCAAAACATTGATTTGTCGTTGTGTGTATGAATACTGTGTACTCTGAAGGATACATAAAATTAAACCAGCAATAAAAAAATAACTATAATTAAAAAATAGTACGTAAACAGCAAATAATATTGAAAGCCAATGTAATGGTTTGTTATTAGTTATTAAATCTTTAAACATTTATAAGTTATCTTTTGTAAACTTCAACAACGAATAAGAAGCCTTTTTTGTTTAAAGAAAATTTATCGATTAGCATTACAAGCTTAGAGGCAAGTATTAGATTGATAACTGAGAATGTGATACCAAGATTTAAAAACCTATTAATTTCTACCCTATTATCTGAGTATTCTGAAAACAATTGTTTTAATTTTCTTTGGTTGTAGTTGGTTATATTTTGACTGCTGTAATCTACTGGACCCAAAAAATGCATTATCTTTTCAAGATATTTCATTAGGCCTCCATAATTTGGAGTAGTGAAAATAATTTTTCCATTGTCTTTCAAAGTACTGTTTAAATTATTTATGAGATTTTTTGTTTCTTTATCATCTAAATACTCGAGTAAACCAATAACCGTTACTACGTCAAAATAATTTTGATAATCATTGAAATCAAAATCTACATCTACTAAGAACTTTCCTTTATCGGAATATTTTGAATTTGCAACATTTATCTGATTTATTGATATGTCAACACCGACTGAATCTAAATTTAAATAATTTCCGATAAATGAGCCAGGACCGCAAGCATAATCTAAATGTTTCCCTGTTTGAGGCATAAGAGATTTAACTTTTTGAAAAGTAATATTGTGCCAGTTCGCTTGAATCCCTCTGTTTTTATTAAGTCCAGAAATTAAATTATCATCATAATAAGAAGCAGGTAATTCATCATCCCAAAATTTATTCATTATTTCTCTTCACTACTGTATAGGAGCCCTGGACAAGGATTAAGAAATAAAACAGATTTATCAGAGGTGGTGATCTTAATTTAGTATAAAAAGTTTGATTTATAACGTATCCTCTTTCCAATGCTTGATGGCAGTCTTCAAGAGAACTTGGATAATAGACATCAGATGAGTTAACTAATAATAACTTTGTATAGCCTGCCTTATATTTTTTTTCATTCAAATTATCTATCTCTAATTTTTCAGAGTATAGATTATATGCACAAAGATTTAATGGTTTTTCACAATCAGTATTACCTTTATTCGTCAGGAAAACTTTTCCTAGATTACAAGTTAAAGAAGTATTGTTTTTATAAGATAAATAGTGATCAAGGTTTTCTACATCACTCTTAATTAATCCCATTGTAAATATTGAACCTATGGATATAAAAGCAAAGAAAAATATAGGTAGAATAGTTCTCTTCTTAAATACTGATACAACTAAATAAATATAACTTACCGAAAGAAAAAAAGAATAATAATGAACCTTGAAAGTATCTCCAGTCATTGGGTCAAAGTTAAGACTTGGGAAGCCAAATGCATTAATTAAAAGAACTACTATTCCAATCAATGGAGAAAAAAGATATATTCGATAATTTTTTTCTTTTAAAAAGTAAACAAAGAGTGAAAAATAAAAAAGAACCCCGAGGATAATTGCTACATATTGTGATGAATACTTTGATATGAAATTATCTTCAAAATTAGTATATCTTTGATGATAAAAATAATTGGTATCACTTTGAAATGAAAGATTGAAATAATCACCAAACGTATCGAGTAGAGTGATTCCAATAAGAGAGTTATTGTGATAATCACTTATAGGAAAATAATAAAAATCCCATTTGTTTATATGATATAAGAAATTTATTGAAGCTTTATTCTGCCAAGCTGTATACAACGAAGAATCGTGATATAAGATGTTTGCATCGTTAATAATCAGATTTTCTATAGAAAGTAAGGTGTACGCAAACAGAAAAAACCCTATAGGAAATATCATCTTATTAATATTCTTAAATATCAGGGTCCAGTATTTAAATAATAAGAATATTGCAATCATCCCTAGAACGGAACCCTTTAAAGAAAAGATTAGAGAGAGAGCTACTGAAGCAAAAACTAAATTTTTTCTTTGAAAATCAACAAAATAGTTGTCTATAAATAATATTACCCATGGCAATAAAGCAAAAGCGACAATTTCTGGCTTCATCAATAATCTCATTTCAAAAGCTGGTGGGAAAAAATTCAAAAATGTAAAAGCAAAGAAAATGGTAGAAGAATTTATATTATTTTTTAATATTTGGAAGAAGCCTGCCAGGCCAAAAAGATAGAGTAAGAAATTAACTACTTGTATAGAGGTACTTAGATATGAAGACAGGTTTATTTCAGAAAGAAAATCACTCCTAAAATCGACAGCTAAAGATATGAGATAGTAATAAAGAACACCCTGACCATATCCTGTTGTCTCTGAAATATTTAGAAAATACTGTATGTAAGGTAAATACTTTCCAAAATCCATTCCTGTTGTCGAAAAAAAATATAGTTCTCCAATCACAAAAGTAATTAAAGTAGATACAAGAAAACAGAGTATTGAAAAATTCTTTAATCTATTCATGGTTATTTGATGAATTAAAAATATAAAATGAAAGGACCAAATATTTAATTAGCTTGTAACCGTCTCTAAAGCGAGATATTTGTGTAGCTCCATAAACCCTAGACTTGTAGTGTACTGGTAGTTCAAGTATCTTCTTACCGCTGTATGCCGCTGAGAAAATAAGATCGTAATCACAAAAAGGGTCCTTATAGTTTATAGTATTTTGCCATTTTTTTAACTCATACTTTAAATCACTTTTGAAAACTTTTGTTCCGCATAATGAATCCGTTAATGGTTGTCCTATCATCATTGACACTATTTTTTGGAAAGTTCTATTACCTAATATATTTATAAATCTCATTGCACCTTTTTCCATACTGTAAATCAATCGCGTGCCGTTTACAAAATCAGCTTTATTGGTGTCAATAATCTCAAAAAAGTCTTCTAGTGTCTCTGGGTCTACACTAATATCTGCATCAAGTATTGCTATCACTTCTCCTTGTGATATATCAAGGGCTTCCCAAACTGCATTAGCTTTTCCATTTAGTGACTGCTCAATAACTGAAATTTTAAAAAAGTTAGATTCAATTGATCTTGCAACGTCAAGTGTCTTATCACTAGAAACACCACAGGAAATGATTATTTCACAAACTCCTTCGAGACGAGGAATCCTGTCAATTAAGTTCTTTAAATTTCCAGCTTCATTTTTAGCTGGAATTATTATTGTCTTAGATTTTATTGAATTAATATTTGAGACTTCCTCTTTTTTAAAAACTAAATAAGTCCTGATTCCTAAATTGAAGCGAAACATAATGAGTTCTATTAAGTTGTTAAACAAATTTCCAATATAGAAAAACTTAAAAGGAAAGTATTGTCTTGTATAGGTATTAATAATTTCAAATCCTGCTGTTCTGGCTATAACATTAAATTTCTTTATAGGAATATAAGATCTTTTTATTGATGAATTTTTTAGATTAAAAAACTCAAATATTTTTAAGACCGGATTCCAGACATTGTTAACAGTAGAAACAATTAGTGTAGAATCTTGTGAAAGTTTTTCCTGAATCTGTTTTAAGAAATTATAAATATCATAAATAATCTCAAAAATATCGGTTACTACAACTAAGTCATATCTTTCTAAATTTGTTATCAGACTATTTATATCCTGATTTTCTCGTATGCTAAGTATTTCAAGATTTGGGATTCTCTGTATCTTTTTATCTGGGTTACCACCTGTAATATAAAGAGTTTTTGTTTCCTCCCCTATATATCTTACAATTTCACTATGGTGCCTCAGGTAAAAATGCTTACTTGAAATTTTATTCATATAAAAATACTTTAATATTTAAATATAGTTTCTTTATCTATATTTGTTCAATTTTTAAATTTTCCCTTAGAATTAGTGATAGTTTAGAAATAGTTAATTTGAAAAGGAAATAAATTGGCACAGTTTGGAATTACGGTAATACTGCCCACCCTCAATGAAGAAAAAAATCTACAAATTTTAATTCCTGAACTTGTAAGCGTTTTTAAAGACTTGTCACTTGAAAAGTATGAAATACTCATAGTAGATGATTCATCTGAAGATCAAACTGAAAGATTAATTGAAAAACTATCGCAAAAAAATAAAAAAATAAATATTTTTCAGAGAAAAACAGTCAGATCTCTCCCTATGTCAATTCTTGATGGTATAAAAAATTCAAAAAATGATTATGTGATGTGGCTAGATGCTGACGGTTCAATGGGCCATGAGGCTGTAAAGGAACTTCTTGAACATCAAATTATGAATAAAAATTCTTTTATTGTTGGTTCAAGATTTGTACTTGGTGGTGGTTATAAAGGCATAGAGGAAACTGGAAAAACAAGTTTTTTTAGAGCTATGATAAATGTATCAAAATCTAATGATTCTGTATTAGCAACGATTCTTTCAAAAATATTTAATAATATTCTGTATTCACTCCTTCCCAGCAAGGTAAAAGATCTAACAAGTGGTTTCATAGTTGGACCTAAAAAATACATTAACGAAGAAGTTTTTGTTAAATCTAATTATGGTGATTATTTTGTTTATCTAGTCGATGATCTTTACAAAAAGAATATAGAAATAATAGAAGTTGGTTATTTATGTGAGATGAGAATGCATGGTACTAGCAAAACTGGTAGTTCTATAAGACAACTTATTAATAGAGGATTCCCCTATATTATCGCTGCATTAAAATGTAGAATGAGTACTAATGAAAATAAAAGACAGTAAAGAAACATTATTAGCAATAATTATCAAAAAAGAGGAAATGATAAATGAAAAAGATTTTGCTACAGAAAATGAGCAGGAGATTCAACTAGCCTCATTTAACCTTTCAAAGGGTACTGAGATTCTTAAACATTACCACCCTGAACAAAAAAGAATAGTGGTCTCTACTTCTGAAGTAATTACTTTAATTGAGGGTAAGTTAAAAATAAATATTTATGACGACAACCAAGAACTTATCGCTAGCGAGATAATAACTAGTGGAGATACTGTTGGGCTATTTAGTGGGGGGCATGGAATAGAAGTTTTAGAACATTCAAAATTTGTTGAATCAAAACAAGGACCTTATATCGAAAATATTGACAAAATTCGCTTTTGATATGATACCTGTTTTTAAACCGTCGCTTTCTCTGGGTGATAAAGCAAGTGTCCTTAAATCAGTTTTTCAGAACCAAATCTCTGGTACTAGTCCTGTTGTTGGGGAATTCGAAAAAAAATTCTCGGAATATTTTGGGATGAAGTATGGAATAGCTGTGAGTAATGGTAGTGTTGCACTTGATATCAGTCTCCAACTTTTAGACCTTGAAGAGGGTGATGAAGTCATAGTTCCATCAATGACAATTATTTCGTGCTTGTCTGCAATATTAAGAACTAAAGCTACGCCCGTTTTTTGTGATGTGGACATAAATACATGGAATATGCGTTTAGAAGATGTAAAGGAGTGTTTTTCTAGTAAGACAAAAGCTGTAGTTATGGTACATACTTATGGGCTAACTGCAGATATCAATAATATATTGAATTTCTGTAAAGAAAAAAATCTTTTTATTATTGAGGATGCCTCTGAAGCACACGGTCAGTCAAGTGAAAATCACTTATGTGGAGCTGTGGGTGATATTTCAACCTTTAGTTTTTATGCGAATAAACACGTAACTACCGGTGAGGGTGGCATGCTTCTTACAAATAATAAAGAACTTGCTCTAAAGGCTTTTCAAATGAGGAATTTGGACTTCAAGAGTTCTCAAAGGTTTGTCCATGAAAATCTTTACTGGAACTATAGACTTAGTGGAATTCAAGCATCTTTAGGAATATCTCAATTAACTCATCTTGATAAGGTAATAAAGAAAAAAATTATGCAAGGCAATTTTTATACCAGCCTACTTGAGGAGCATAAAGATGTTATTCAAACACCGTTGCAAAAACATAAAGATACTCAAAATCACTATTGGGTTTATGGTGTAGTGATTAAAAATAATAAAAATGCTCGTTGGGTAATGGATTCTTTAAGGGAAGTAGGGATTGAAACAAGACCTTTTTTTTGGCCACTCCATCTCCAACCCTTGTTACCAGAAAAGTTTAGAAATAATAAAAATCAGCTTACTAATTCTGAGCTTCTTGGTGAAAAGGGTTTATATATACCTATAGGCAATCATCTAAGTAAAAACAAACAGGAGTACATTGTTAATTCTTTAATTAAAGTTTTAGATAAATAAAATCTAAATTAGATTATCTTTAATGTACCTACAGGCTTCTGAAACAGCTCTTCTTCCACCTTTGTTTCTAAGGACTAAATCTACTACATCTTGTAAATATAGGTCTGAATCAGATGGTGCGATGCTAAATTTTACTATCTTACATGTTTCAATATCTTCAAAGCTATCACCAATATAAATTGACTCATTTGAGTTAAAATTCTTGTTTATCCAAATTGGCCTATCTACTGATGACACTAGGTTCAGTGGATAACCCATATCTTGAATTATTCTCTTTTTGGTTATTTCGTACCCCCTTTTGTCTGCTGATAGAAAATGGATCTTTAGATTACTAGAAATATCATTAAGAGCACCATGATCATCAGGACCGAAGGCCTTAATGATTTTTCCTTCTGTTGTGTAGTACATTTTTCCATCTGTCATAACTCCATCTACATCGATAAGTAGATTTTTGTATATTGAAGGTGTTGTCATAAGTAAATTATAATATATTTAACTTATATTAACTTAAACTTTTTTAAACTGAATATAATAAAATCTTATGGATATAACAAATGCAAAAATAAACAGTGCTGACCAAAACTTAAAAATTTTTGACTTAACAGATAATATCAAGGATAGAAAATATCATCTTTATCTTTTAGAGCTTGATGGAAGTGCGATCTTTACAACCAGCGATCAAACTTCAAGCTTGATTTCTATAGATGGAAGTTTTCTAGTGAATAATAAACAAATTACTGAACTTGAAGGCTTTCATGTTGAAAGCAATTTTCAACTTAACTTAGAATCTGACAAGAAGGTGCAGTTTCTAATGGGATCTTCAGGGAAAATTAATTTTACTAATACAGATTCAGATGTCTTAAACACAACCAACCTAATTCCCTTATCTTCATACAAAGTAGATAAACCTTGGGGATTTGAAAACTGGTATACAGATAATTTAGAAAAACCGTTATATGCACTTAAAAGAATTCATATGGAAAAAGGGTTTCAAAGCTCTTTACAGTCTCATGAGTTTAAAAGCGAGACAAATTTTGTTATTGAGGGTGAGGCTTTAGTCTTATTTGGCTTAGAAGCACCAAAAGATACTGGTGAAGAAATAATTATTGAAAAATTAGATAAAAAGATTTACTCTCCATATTCAGGATGGTCAAATAAAGTAAACGAGTTGCATCGTGTAATCGCCCACACCTCATATGACGCAATAGAAATTTCTACTCCAGAGCTTGATGACGTAATAAGATGGGCAGATGATAGCAATAGAAGTTCTGGTCGAATTGATACAGAGCACAATATTTAAAGTAAATTGAAAGTTTGTATACTTGCTGCTGGAACTGGTTCTAGGAATACCTATTCAAAAGTCTTGCCAAAGGGGTTTTTGCCAATTAACAACCAACCGGGAATTACATATTTATTAGATTCGATAGACAATCTTGAAGAAATTGTTGTTGCTGTTGGTTCCAGGAGTGAATTATATAAAGAGTTTTTTCCACTTTTATATCCAAATCTTGATATAACCTTTGTCGATATTGATAACTATGAAGGACCTGGATCTGGACCAGGTGTTTCATTATTAGAATGTTCAAAGTTTTTAAATGAAGAATTTCTTCTTATTCCAACTGATGCTTATATTGATGAGGAAATTGTTGATTCCTGGGATGAAAATTGGATGGGTGTGTCTAAAGTATCCTCAACCAAGCTTTACTGTCTATTGGATTGTGATAAAAATGGTAACATTACTGAAATCTATGATAAAAATCCAGATGCACCACTAGAGTGCCTAGAAAATGGATTTAACGGTATTGCTTTTATAAAAGATACTGATATCTTTTTTGAATCTTTACGGAATGATAAAAGCTTAATTGGTGGTGAGGTTCAGGTTTCCAATGGATTTCAAAATTTATTGTCATCTGACGGGAGCAAAGGTTTGAAAATAAAGAGGATTGACTCATGGCACGACTTTGGAAGTAATGAACAATACAGAAGTCTACTGTTAAAGTTTGAAGATCAAAATTTAATCAAAAATGATGAATTTACATATATATATAATTCAAAAGTGTTTAAATACAATGTTGACCAAAATATTACAAAAAATAAAGTTGAGCGAGCAGAAAATTTTACAGGATTTTCACCAAAAGTTAAAGAAAGCACAAAACATTTCTTTTCTTATGACTATGTTGAAGGAAATTTAATAAGCCACGTAGACAATCTTCAAATATATGAGGAGTTTATTGGTTTTCTGAAATCTACCTTATTTACAAAAAGTGAATTGGATGCTACTGAATTTAAAAATTTCACAAATGATTGCCTAAACTTTTATAGAAAAAAAACTTTAGACAGAGTAAATCAATTTATTGAAAAAAATGAACTTTCTGTGGAAAGCTACAAAATAAACGGTATTGATTGCGAACCTGTGAGTGATTTGTTAAATAAAATTGACTGGGATGATCTTTCAGCTGGAATTCCTTATTTATTTCATGGAGACCTTCAGCCAGAAAATATTATCTACAATGACGAAAGATTTTTTCTAATAGATTGGAGAGATAGCTTTGGGTTGTCTACAAAATATGGAGATATTTATTATGATCTAGCAAAACTAAATCATGCTTTGTTAATAAGTGGTTCTATTGTAAGAAGCAATAACTTTTCATTTAATATCAATGATAGTAATATTGATATTCGTTACTTAATCAAAAGTAATCTCCGTGAGTTTAAAATTCTCCTTGAAAGTTTTATTGAGGATGAAGGTTATGACAAATACAAAATAGATATAATAACTTCACTTATATATCTGAATATTGCACCTTTGTATGACGGAGATTATTCTAAATTTTTATTTTCTTTAGGAAATTTAAACTTACAGAGATTACTTAATAAAAATACTTAATAATTGAAGACTGATTCAATTTAATGTGAATATAATACATGGATATGAAAATTGATATTGAAAAATATGTAAATTTATATCTTGATGAGAAAAAAGAAATCATTAATAATTACCCGATACAAGAAGTTGTAAAAGCCACTGAGCTCATTTTTAGGGCATATGAAAATGAAAACAGTATATTTGCTATGGCAAATGGAGGTAATGCTGGTACTGTAGATCATCTTTACTGTGATTTTACTCATCATCCCTTTGTCTCAGAAGATAAACATTCAAATATTAACGAAGATATCAAAAGATTAAAATTTATAAATTTATGCTCTTCTCCGGCAGAACTTACAGGTCTTGTTAATGACTTTGGGGTTGATGATATGTACGCTGCTGCATTGAGACCTCAGTTGAAACAAAATGATGTGGTTATGGGCTTTAGTGGCAGTGGTAATTCAAAAAATATCATAAATGCTTTCAAATTTGCTAAAGATAAACGAGCAATTGTAATATCAATTTCAAAAGGTTCAGGTGGAGAGGCTCACAAACTTGCAGATGTTAGCATTTTAATTCCAGGGACTTCAAACTTTCCAGGACAGATTGGAGCGAACGACAATAATTTTCATTTTGAAGATGCTGTCTTATCCATCAACTCGATAATTGTGGGTATGCTTAAATTAAAAGTAGAAATGATGATTAATGAAAGCTGAAGGACAAGACGATCTAACTAAGATTCTAAAATACTATATTTGCAAAATGTGTTTTGAAGCTTCATCCGGACACCCTTCTTCTTCACTATCCTGCGCAGATATTATAAGTACTTTACATTTTGAAATAATGACGAAGGAAGATAAATTCATATTATCAAAAGGGCACGCTGCTCCTGCTCTATATGCAGCGTTAATAATCAATGGTGTTCTTTCTAAAAAACATATATCAGAACTTAGAAAAATAGATAGTCCTATGCAAGGGCATCCGGATGTGAATAGGTTACCTGAAGTTAACCTTACTTCAGGTGCATTAGGTCAAGGGTTGTCGTTTTCTATTGGGTTAGCCTTATCCAAAAAAATTAAAGGTGAAAATGGTTATATCTATTGTCTACTTGGTGATGGTGAAATTCAAGAAGGTCAAGTTTGGGAAGCTTCAATGTTTGCTGGTAATCGAGGCATCGATAATTTAATTGTCTTTTTAGACAACAACGGAGGACAGTCAGATGGAAGAGTTGAAGAAATCATGAATCTTGAACCTATAGCAGAAAAGTGGAAATCATTTGGTTGGTCAGTTGAAACGATAAATGGGCACAACCAAAAGGAAATAAAATCATCAGTTACAAATCATAGAAAATCAGATCTAAAAAGTCCTTTGATGATTATTTCAAAAACATCAAAAGGTTACATAAATGAAAATCTAAATATTCTTGATGGTCAGCACGGAGGCTCTGTCTCAAAAGAAGATTTACAGAATGTAATAAATGAGCTAAGCATTGATGAAAGAAGTTTGTTGTGAAAGCCACCAGGGACTTTTTTGGAGAACATCTTATAAGTTTGGCAGAGTTAGATTCTTCGATTGTTGTTGTTAACTGTGATCTTGGTGAGGCTACTAGAACACTTGATTTTAAAAGAAAATTCCCTAATAGGTTCATCGAATGTGGTATTGCTGAAGCAAATGCAATATCAATTGCTTCAGGTCTTTCAAAAAATGGATTGAAGCCATTCGTAACAAGTTTTGGTCACTTTCTAACAGGAAAGTTTCTTGAAATATTTCAATCTGTTGGATTAAATAATTCAAATGTTGTTTTAGTGGGTACTCATTCTGGGCTAGCAATAGGTAAAGATGGTCCAACCCAAATGGGGCTAAGAGATGTTGGGCTAATGAGATTATTACCAAATTTTTCTATTTATCAACCAATTAATGAAAAACAAACTCACCAATCAATGAATGAAATAATAAATAAGTTTGGACCAAAATACTTAAGACTTAATAGACAATCCCAAGATTTTTTCTCTTATGATGAAGAATTTATTTTTGGTAATCACAGTGAGATAATCATTGGTGAAAAACTATTAGTCATTACACAGGGTGCTCCGACAATAGAGGCGTATAATGCAATAAAGGAACTCCATGAGAAAGATAGTATTGGTTTAACCAGCATTCAATCTTTACCTTTAAATGAAAATAATTTCATCGAATCATTAGAAAACTACCAAAAAATACTTGTTGTTGAAGACCACTATAGCTCGGGAGGAATTAGTGACGTTGTTTCTAGGATCATTGCAGAAAATAAACTAAATATACTTTTGAAAACTTTAGCTGTCGATGATTATGGTCAAGCGGGAAGTCCCGAAGAACTTTATAAAAGATACTCACTTGACAAATTTGGAATTCAAGAAAAAATTTCTAAATTTTACTCTTCTTAAAAATTGTCTATTAATAACAAAACTCGCTTGATTATCTCCGTTTCAAGTAACCCTACAAATTTTGGGACTACAATCTATAACTATATTTTTGATCAACTTAATTTAAACTTTATTTACTTGCCTTTTAGGTTGACTGATAGCCAACAAGTTGTCAGTGTAATAAAGACTCTTGATTTAGTTGGTTGCAGTGTCTCTTCTCCACTTAAAAGTCAGGTAGTGAAATATATGGATGATTTAGATTTAAATGCTCAAATTTTAAACAATATTAATACAATAAAAAATATCGATGGAAAGCTTAAAGGTTACAACACAGATTACTTTGGATTTAAATCAATTGTTGATAATAAAAACGTTAAAAGTGCCCTGATATATGGCAATGGTTCTGTTGCGAAAACTATTTATCAAGTTTTAATAGATATTGGTGTAAACAATATATACATTGCAGGAAGAAATATTGATAACGTTGTTAAGTTCAAAAAAGATCTTCATAATTCTAAAATCTATGAAAATCAAAAAGTTGATTTAATAATTAATGCCACTAAAGCAGGAACCCTAAAAGAAGGTGAGATTTTTGAGTATATTAATTACTCAGATAAATTAATAGATTTGAATGTATGTAAAAAAGATACTTACCTTGTCTCTAGTGCTTTATCACTTGGTATAGAAGTTATAAAAGGGTCAGAAATGTCAATTAACCAGTTAAAGAAACAATTTGAAATCTACACTGAAATGGTTCCGGATGAAGAGCTACTGAGTAGAGGCCTAGAAAAATTTTTTACATCTTAATCTTTTCTCAATAAAATTTTTTTTAATTTTTTTTTAATTCTAAAAATGGTAATGGGTTTTATGTAATTTTTAAATCTTCTTTTAGATTGTAAAAAGGTGTTTATTATTTTTTTTATTTGTGATTTTATTAATAATTGAAACCAATTTGCTCCTATTTGTTCTTTTAAAAATAGATTTACATCAGTAGTCGGTAAATTTTTATTAATTTCTACTTCTTGAGCGTTAAAGTCATAATAACTTTTATCAACTACTTCACCTCTCCAAATTACAGTTTCCCAAAGTTTTTTTGGAAGTGTATAAAATTTATTATTCCATAAATGTGTTGCCTCTTTCGAAAGCTCTGGAGATGCTTCATTTATTGTTGCAGAGTAATAATCTTTGGGTGAAATATTTAAGTTGTTCATGTTCAGTGAAAATAAGAGGCTTCTCATAACTGCACTATGTGCTCCGTTGTAAAACTTCCAACTTAATAAAGATCCGAACCAATTTAGCATAACATCTACTTCAGCGCCTAGGACCATGTCATCCATTTCCAAATATCTTGTTCCATTTCTGAGTTTGTTGGTTGCTAATATTTTATTCTGTTTAAAACACTCCGAACCTGCTTTATGTAATAAATCTAAATTTAAATCCATATCGGTTCTTGTTTTTATAACATAATCACAACCTAAACTTTTTAATACCCTTGTCCCTTCATAAATTGTCTTGGCTTGTTTTAAAATATTATTCCAGTTTCTTGGACCACTGAATAAGGTTGTTTTTGCTTCAAAATACTCTTCGTTGTCTAACAAAATTATCTCATCAGCGTTAAATTTTAAGGATTTAGAATTTTCGTTTTTCCAAGTAGAAACAACTGTTTTACAAAAAATACCTTTTGAGCGTTCACAAATTTTTTCGATATTCTGAACTGCACTGAAATTAACCATTGAATCTGGCTCTCTTGCAATTTGTAGAGGAGAATAGCGAATTGACTTCCCATTCTTGCCAAAAGAATCAATAGGTCCTTGTATTAGTAATCCAATTTTCACCATCTTATTTTACATTAAATAGTTTATTTGATGTAAATTATAAATATGAGTAAATGTAAGCACTGTATATCAAATAATATTTGGACTTCCTTTTTACCAAGTTCTTTACTTAAGATTTGTGATTACTGTGACGAAACTGGACTTCCTTACTCTCAAAATTTCGAGCGTGGCGAAAAAATTGCTTTCTTTTCTTATATTCTTTTGATATATTTAATTTTTTTTAACAACTAAGAACCAAACCATGAAAAAGGGTCTTTAGACTTATCATCAATATAAATATCAGCATTTGGTTTTCCGAATTTTAATTCATGATATCTTACACCCCATTTTTTAAACTGTTTACGTGTAACCTCTTCCCAATCAATACCAGTAATATAGCCGCGTGCTGTAAAATAAATAATCCTGTGCCCATCATCGTATAGGTTATTTATTATTGCTATTCGGTCCATAAAGGGCTCTGCAGATGCATATTCTTGATCTACAATAGTGCAAATCGTTCCATCTATGTCAATACAGTAAATTTGACTTTTCATAATAAATTTTTTTAAACTAAGTCTATTATATACTAATGAGTAATCTTTCTTCAAAAACCATTGTAGTAACAGGTTCCAACGGTTTAATTGGTAGTAAACTTGTTGAGAAACTTGTTGAGCAAAAATCTAACATCATTGCTATAGATATTGCATACAAGAATCCAACCATTCTTGAAGAAAGTAAAAAAATAAATAAATATAATCAAATTCAATTCATAGGATGTGATATTTTGGATGAAAAGCAACTTGAAGAAAAAATTAAAGAATATTTCAATTACTTTGGCTCTATAGATGGATTGGTTAATTGTGCTGCTATCGACTTTATTCCTAGTGAAGAATCAGACAACTCATTTGAAAATCTAGATATATTAGAATTTCAGAATATTCTGAATATCAATGTGACTGGTCAGGTATTGTGCTCTCGAATAGTTGGTGAGCTAATGAAAAAAAATAATATTAAGGGTTCTATTGTAAATATCAATTCTATTTATGGAAAAGTAAGTCCTAGACAAGATATTTATGATCATATAAAAATCAACGGTGAGCCTTATAAAAAACCAATAGTTTATAGTATTTCTAAATCTGCTTTAACTAATTTTACAAGGTATCTAGCAACCTATTGGGGTAAAAGTGGAATACGAGTTAATGAAGTGGTTTTTGGAGGAGTTTACAACAACCAAGATGGTGAATTTGTAAGTAAATATATTGACAATGTACCATTGGGAAGAATGGCAAATATAGAAGAATGTATTGGCCCAATCACATTCCTATTAAGTGATGAATCTAGTTATATGACTGGATCAGAATTAATAGTAGATGGAGGTTGGATGGCATGGTAGATAATGGAATTTAAATTAAATAATCATACAATCTCTAACAAAAATAATTCTGTTTACTTTATTGGTGAAATCGGAATTAATCATAATGGAGATATAGACATAGCAAAGTCAATTATGAAGGAAGCAAAATTAGCAGGATTTTCAGCTGTAAAGTTTCAAAAAAGAAATCCTGATATTACTACACCAGAAAATGTCAAAAATATTATGAGAGAGACTCCCTGGGGGGAGATGAGTTATCTTGAATATAAACATCGAATTGAATTTGATAAAAAAGAATACGATGAAATAAACAAGTATTCACGAGAACTAGAAATCGATTGGTTTGCATCATGCTGGGATTCAGATTCTCTTGAGTTCATAACAAATTATGATGTGCCTTGTGTAAAAATTGCTTCAGCTTGTATTACCAACAAAAAACTAATGCAGATGCATGTAGAAACCGAGAAACCTTTAATAATGTCCACAGGTATGTCAACAATAGAGCAAATCAAAAAATCTTACGACATTCTTTCAAAAAATGAACTAGCAATCTTGCACTCTACAAGTACATACCCTTGCCCACCAGAAGAACTAAATCTAAATATGATTAAAACTTTGTCAGATGAATTTCCTGATAATCCAATTGGGTATTCTGGACATGAAGCAGGGCTATCAACTTCAATGGCAGCAATTGTTCTAGGTGCAAGAATCCTAGAAAGGCATATTACTATAGATAGAGCGATGTGGGGAACAGATCAGGCTGCATCTTTAGAACCAGAAGGCATGAGAAAACTGATTGGGGGTTCTAAATCAATCTTAAAATCACTAGGGGATGGTGTAAAAATGGTATACGCATCAGAAAAAAAGTCCATACAAAATTTAAGACCTGTTGATGATATCTAATAATCGATGAACAAATATTACTATATATCTGTAAGAACTGAATCTACAAGACTTAAAAAAAAAGCCCTCAGAAAAATAAACAACAAGTGTACAATCGAGTATTTAATCGAGAACCTAAAAAAATCAAAGTATTCTCAAAATATAGTCTTATGTACAACAGATTTAGCTTCAGATGATGAATTATCTGAATTAGCTGATAAACATGGAATAAAAATATTTCGAGGTAGCTCTAGTGATAAAATCTACAGGTGGCATAAATGTACTGAGGCTTTTGACGTCGATTTTTTTGTTAATGTTGATGGAGATGATTTATTTTTTGACTATAAATTGGGAGACCATATATTAGACACATATAATGACTATGATTTTGTAGATGGTCATGGGTACTATATTGATGTCTATGGTATAAGTAAAAAAGGCATTAGAATTGTTAATTCTGAAAAAGATACTGACGAAACTGAATATATAAGAACATTTTTTCAGAGATCAAACTACTTAAAAAACGTAAAGCTTGAAATGATTGATAATAAATATAAAAAAGGTGATTTCAGAATGACTCTTGACTATGAAGAAGATTTCATATTTTTTGAAAATATTATTAATAATGTCGAAAAATTGGACTTTGATGCAATTTTAAAATATCTTGAGAGAAATCCTAAAGTTAAAAAAATTAATATTCATCGTGAAGAATCTTGGGCTAAAAATCAATTAAAATATTTATAATGAAAAAATATAAATATGGTGGAAACGAGTTAAATTATCTAAAAAAGGTATTAAGAGAACAGCCTGGCCCGAATGGAACATGGGTTAAAAGTCTTGAGAAAGAATTTACTAATAGATTTAATGGTAAATATTCTATTGCAATGAACTCTGGAACTGGAACATTACATACAGCACTAACAGCTGTAGGTGTTGGATATGGAGATGAAGTAATAAGTCCAGCTTTAACAGTAGTCATGGATACAACCACAACTCTTCATGCAAATGCTATTCCCGTTTACTGTGATGTGGATGAAGCAACTTTTAATATTGACCCATCAAAACTCGAAGAAAAAATTACTAATAAAACTAAAGCAATAATTGCTGTTTCAATTTATGGATTACCTTTTGATAGTCAAGCAATAAATAAAATTGGGAAAAAATATAATATACCAATAATTGAAGACCATGCACAAACAATGTTGGCAAAATATAAAAATAAATATGTTGGACCAACGAATAGCTTTTCGAGTTGGAGTTTTGAAACTACGAAACATCTCAGCTCTGGAGAAGGTGGAATTTTAATGACTAACAATAAAAAATTAGCTGAAAAAGCAAGAAAGATTGCAGGTCAGGGTTATAAAAATTTGAATGCTGAGGGAGGTGTAATCAAATTTGGAAATGAGGGTGTAGTTCAAAATCCTGAATACAAAAGACATGATACATTAGGTTGGAATTACCGAATGAATGAATTTACTGCAGCAGTCGCTCTTGCACAGCTGGAGCAATTAGAAGAGAAGGTTAACAAAAGAATAGAGAATGCCAAGGCTTTACTTGAGGTTATACCAAATTTTGAAGTACTGACACCTCAATTAGTACCAAAATCATATACTCACTCATATTACACCTTTGCTTGTAAGTTAAATGAAGATATTGAGTGGCAATTATTTAGAAAGAAATTCAATGAATTTGGAGGTGATGGTTTTTACTCCGCATGGTCGGTTCCCTATTTAGAACCAATTTTGCAAAATAAAACTTTTTTAAATAGCTACGGCAAGAATTTTAATATACCAAATTATAATGAGGGAACTTGCCCAGTTGCAGAAAACCTCCAAAAAAGAATTATCCAATTCAAAACGAATTATCTAACAAAGAAAGATATATATTCGCAAGCAAAAGCTCTTGAAAAAACTTTAAAGTACTTTAACTAGTTTTTAACTTTATGAATAAATTAGAAAAATTATGTAAAAACAAAAGAGTTGCTCTTATTGGACCCTCTCCCCATATGCACGGATTGGGATTTGGAGAATATATTGATGACTTTGACCTCGTATTAAGAGTAAATGAAATAATACCTAAGGGGTTTGAAATTGATTACGGTTCAAGAACTGATATTGTTTTTTTAAACTTTGGTAATGAATCCATGCCACTTTTCAATAAGATGGTTGAAGAAAATAAGGAAATTGTCAATAGTATAAGATTGTTTGTAGCCCCAAGAAATAGCCTACACGTTACCCCTTTTCATTTGAATCAATTTGAATCTAAAGAGAATGTTCATAACAATTTTAGAAAACTAAATATAGTTAATGATTTCTACCATATAGGCGATGAAAAAAATGAATCTATCGAGAATAAAATTGGGTGCCATCCCACCATTGGAACAATAGTGATGTCTCTGTTGTCTGAAATAGAATATAAGGAACTATTTATTAGCGGGTTTTCTTTCTTTACGACTATTTTCAGATACAACAAAGTTAAATCAGATTATGAAAAGAATTTTGATTCAAAAATTAAAGGTTCTCCTGGTCACAATATTGACCAAGAGATAATTTACTTGCAACAACTTTTCAATGATTATCAAAATATAAAATATGACCATTATTTTGAAAATATAATCCTTAAAAATAACTATCCCATTCGAAAAGATTTAAACTGGTTACTTGACTTTAGTAAGTTTTTAAAACTTAAAAAAGGATTTTAATTTTCGATCTAATTTTTTCATAGATTTTCTCATAGAATTATCTTTGAAAAATACTAAATAGAAAAAATAAGTTGTAATTATTCTTGCATTTTTATGGGTTGAAAACCTTACATTTGAAATCGTTTCTTCAAACTCGTATATTTTTTTTATCCACAAATCTTTGTAGAAAAAAAGTTTAAATCTTCCTTCTGTGGTTGTAGTTGAGTCTTCAGGCTCTTTTACGACAAAATGTACTCTGTCAAATCTTTTAATTTGTTTATCTATTTTTCTATATTGAAAATATGATAAAAATGCACTCTCCGGATTCATTAGAGTTGGTGTATTTATTAATGCCGATTCTCCATCAAAGAATTCACACATGTTTAATATTTCTTCAGATTTATGACCTGGAAAAACATAATGCCTATCTGTTATACCGTGATAGTCCTGCCCTTTTACAACCCAAATTTTATCCTTTTGAAGAGTTGGGTGATAGTCAAGATAAAAATAATCAGACCTCGTAAGTACAACCTGTTCATATTGTGAAATAATATCATTATATTTTCTATAAAGTATATCTCTATAAGCAATGATTATTGCACCTGAGCCAGGATAGTTGTCTATTCCACCAGCTAGTAATGTATCTTTTCCTAATTCAAAATACTTAATTATTTTTTCAGTATAATTTTCTAAAAAATAATATCTCCAATTATCATAATCTTTTTGTAGCCACTGATATTTTGCAATATTCAGAAGGTAATCATCTATTTTGTCTACATCTCCAAAACAAAGAGCTATGTCCGCATCTAGATGGTCAAATAAATATTTTTTTTGAGTTTTCCAAGCAGCTTTTCCACCTCTGCAGGATCCCATTAATATAACTAAAGTCTTTTTTTGCATTTGTTTAATCCTAACTTACTTTAGAATAATACAATGGACATTGGATTTATTGGTTTAGGCAAACTTGGCCTTCCCTGTGCCTTGGCTATTGATTCAACAGGAAAACATAAAGTTAGAGGCTATGACATCAATGAAGAAATTAAAACTTATCTTGATGATAAATCTATACCTTATCAAGAAAAAGGGTCTCAAGAACTTTTAGATAATCACACGATAGATTTCTTATCGATGAGTGAGGTTATTAATAAATCAGAAATTATATTTGTACCAATTCAGACTCCTCACGATCCCCTATATGAAGGAATAACAAGACTTCCTAATGAACGTGTAGATTTTGACTATAGTTATTTAATTGATGGACTTAAACAAATATCATTAGAAATCGAAAAACAACAAACAGAAAAAATTGTAGTAATTATCTCAACTGTTCTTCCTGGAACTGTTACTAGAGAAATCAAACCATTTCTTAGCAAATACATAAGACTATGTTATAACCCATTTTTTATTGCTATGGGTACAACTATAAATGACTTCACAAATCCTGAATTTGTCTTATTGGGTGTAGATGATAAGGATGCTGCTGAAACTGTAAAAAACCTATACTCCACAATCCATAGTAAAGAAGTTTATGAATGTACAATAGAAGAGGCAGAATTAATAAAAGTATCATACAACACCTTTATTACAATGAAAATATGTCTGGCAAATACAGTTACTGAGGTCTCACATAAATTAAATAACATTAATAGTGACGTAGTTATGCAAGCCCTAACTATGGCTGACGAAAGGCTTATCAGTGATAAGTATTTACGTGGAGGTATGGGAGATGGAGGAGCATGCCATCCTAGAGATAATATTGCTCTTTCTTGGCTCGCTCGAGAAATTGACTTGAGTTACGACTGGTATGAAAACTTAATGATAAGCAGAGAAAAGCATACTGAATGGTTAGCTAATCTTTGCATTGAGTATTCAGAAAAAACTGGACTAGAAATAATGATTTTAGGAAGAAGTTTTAAAAAAGAGTCTAATTTAATAACTGGAAGTCCGTCCTATCTACTAAAAAACATACTTAAAGAAAAACAAATAGAAGTTTCGATTCATGATCCCTATATTGATAAAGAAACTTTAGATTTAAAAACTCCTAAATTGTTTTTTATTGGAACTGACCATGACGTATTCAAAAACTATGTATTTCCCGAAGGTTCAACGGTTATAGATCCATGGAGAATAATTGATAGGAATGAGCAATTTGATCTTATTTCTGTAGGAAACAGTTATTAGTCAACGTTAAATGAAGTTTCATACAAGTTAGTGTCTACAAAAGTTGGCTCTGCCCAGTAAATTTTTAAGTTGTATTTATCAATCATTTGATTCATCCACCAGTCTATGCTGGTATCAACTCTTTTTGATTTATTTAAAAATTCTTGATGAAGAGTAGTGGCACATTTTTTGGAAATAAAATATGCATCAGCACACCTAGATGCACCATGTCCTCCCCAATGAGTCTCAATATTGTCTTTTTTATACACTTTTTTGAATGGAATCCTCTTATACCAAGGTAAGTGAAAATTATTTTTGCCTGGACTAATAAAAAACATATCAAAATTATCGGGAAGTTGATCTAAATATTTACTGTAACGTTTATAAAAATCTTCATGTGGAATTGAATCATCTTCTAGTATTAGATTATATCCGTAATGACTTTCCTTAACCTTTTTAAAGGCATCAATATGGCTTAAAAAAATTGCTTTATGTATGTCATCTTTTTTTTCAGTAAAATTAGATCTATTTTCTTTGGTTAAAGTATTTCTATTAATTTCTTCAATAAATTCAAATTTAAAAGAATTTCTTTGCAAATAGCTTAGAAGATTTTTTTTACGTTCAACCAACTTTTTGTAATGAATTATAAAAAATTTAATTTCTTTTTCCATATTTTTAAGAATAGAGCATTCTGAAATTCTTGTTATGCTTAAATTAATTATGGACATAATCAATATTTCAGAAAAATTTATGACTAACGCTATTAGAGAATATCCTCCACACCAAAAATCAGAAAATATTGAATATAAAATTTATAAACATTTTTACAAAAACAAACTTGATGTAAAAAGTAACCTTAAATATTTACCTCTTCAGTGGACTAACTACTATGTTCATAATAATTATGGAAAATCATTAAGTGAATTACAGGAATTTTATGATAATCTACCGAAAGAAAAATATTTTACAATTACTCAGTATGCTGGCGGACCACTTATTGACATTAATAATTGCATAGTCTTCTCATCGGGAGGAATCTTTAATACAAAACTAAATGATAATTTATCATATATCCCAATTCCACTCCTTTCAGACAATCACAACCCTCAACTCAAGATTGTTGAGGATAGAAAATATCTAGCATCATATATCGGAAGAAATACTCATAAAATTCGAGAAGATATGGAAGATATTTTTTATAGACAAAAGCAGTACTACGTGAAAAATCTAAAAAGTATGAGTATTGCAGAGAAAGATTCAAAAACTTTTAAAAACATCATGGCTGATAGTATTTTTTCATTATGCCCTCGAGGATTTGGACCAACTTCGTTTCGATTGTACGAGGCACTTGAATTTAATACAATTCCAATAATTATTTCTGATGAACTTTTTCTTCCCTACAGGGAAATATTGGATTGGGATGAATTTTCTCTAATAATTCATCCAGATAATATTTCAGAAATACCATTTTTAATTGAAGAGCTTGTTAACAAAAATAAACATTATGAAATGTTAGATAGAGTAAATTACGTATATGAAAAATATTTTAATTTTGAATTTTTATATAAATATATTTCAGAAGTGATAGAAAGGTTCTAATCATCGTGAGTAACCTTACTATTGGTATCCCAACATATAATAAGCCTGAACTTGTTAAAGAATCCTTAAATCGTATAATCAAAATAAAAGATTACGTAGATGTCCATATCCAAGATGATTACTCCAAAAAAGAGAGTTCTTCAAGGTTGCAAACTTACATTGAGTATTATCAAAATAAAGATATGCATATAACTTACAAAAGAAATGAGGAAAACTTTGGTGCTTTTAGAAACAAATATAAAACAATAATGAATTGTAAGAAAGAGTTTGTCTATCTTTTAGATCAAGATAATTTAATGAGTCGAAATACACTCATTTATATTAAAAAAAATAATGGTTTTGAGTTAAAGAAAAAAACTTTATATTTTCCATCTGAAGTATATATCTTTAGTAAAAATTTAATATATTTAGATAGGATGAGAAAAAAAAATACTATTAAGCCCTTCATAAAAGAGGGTTCCTACTCTCTTGGGGGTTTAAAAAATTTTATAGATGGTAAGAACAATGATATTACAATCACAACAACAAAACACCACTCCCTTAGGGGCACTTGGTTGCTCAATTTGGGAAATTTTATTGTTAACAAAGATAAGTATTTAGATTTCCTTGAAGCCCCCTTTAATGATCCCAAATTAAAAATATATTCAGGTGATGCTTTGGCAAGTGTGTACTATTGGATAAAAAATTCTGGTGAATTAGGAACTTTAGATAACCTGTCTCATCATCACAGGCTTCACGATTCAAGTAATTGGAGAGAAAACCAATCTGAAGGAATGTCTATTATCAGCAATTATTTAAAAAAAATTAAGCAACTATAACTCTCATGAATACCACTCACCATATTCTTTCATTTTATCTTTCTTAACATCTCCAATTAAAAAATTGAAGTGGATTAGGTGGGGTTCGAAATTACCTACATTTGCATAATAATATGGGCCATTAGGAAAGCTTTCCAGTGGTAATACTCCGTATTTAAACTTACTTTTGTTTCTATTTATATATGCTTGATCATGGGTTCCGTATTTTAAAAACTTTTTAGCTACTTTTTCGGTCGGTTCAAAAAAGTTTATCATTTTTTTATTTGAGTTAATGCACATGAATCCTGCGCATAGCTTAATTTCATTCGGCTTACTTGGTCTTTTATCATTCTGAAATAAGATATCCCTATCTTTGAGGTTTTGTAGTATAAATTCTTCAAAACTTTTTTTAACAACTATATCTCCATCAAGATAAACAACTATTTCTTGACTGGTTAAAGCTTCATGAATTGCTTCAAATTTTGAAAGCATTAAGTGTCCAAAGTTGTCATCAGTTTGGTGTGTGAATTTAGTAATATTATTATCAACTGTTCCCAGGGGAATTGTGTTTACTTTATCTTTAAAATGATTAAAAGATTTATCGTCTAAAGTGTAAATATTTAAATCAATATTACATTTGTTTTGTATTATTGAATTTAGAAGGTTTTCTGTGTAATCGATATATCCTTCGTTTGTTAGTGTTATGTAAAATATTTTTTTTCTAGAAGTCACCTTATAATCTTAATTAACTTATGGTAAAAATAGTGA
>Ga0055584_100000819_pt1 | contig 29838 bp, 32 predicted proteins | sample OSDHelmetaG_FD_58716 | JGI IMG/M metagenome (GOLD analysis project Ga0055584, IMG submission 58716) | Pelagic marine sediment microbial communities from the LTER site Helgoland, North Sea, for post-phytoplankton bloom and carbon turnover... | ecosystem: Environmental > Aquatic > Marine >... | reverse complement strand
GCCGTCGATCACCGCTATTTCGGCACGGGACAGGAAGTTCGCACGGCCACCCAGCTCGCCAGTGCCTGCAAGGCGCGGGGCGTGCAGTTGACCATTAAAGACATCAAGGCCGCCGAGAACGACAAGCAGGCAGAAAAAGCCCTGGCGGCGGCATTCGACCGGGCGATCGGTGACGGTATGTTCGGCGCGCCCTTCATGGTGCTGGACGGAGAAACCTTCTGGGGTGCGGACCGTCTCGACCACATGGAGTTCCGCCTGAAGAACGCCGTGAAGGTGCCCCGTGGGTTCGAGCCATTCTCCTTCACCAGTCCCTTCACCAGCCTCAACGGCCCGCTCTTCGTGAAGTGTGGGAAGAAGAAGGCGGTGTTCGGCTTCCGGGTGGCGGCCCATCACCTCAATCCCCGCAATGTCGTGCATGGCGGCTGGATGACCAGTTTCGTGGATGTGGCCATGGCCCAGTCCGCGCTTTACGAACTCGGCGTGGTGGCGCTCACGCCCACGATCCATCTGGATGCGGATTTTCTGGCCCCGATCCATCCCGGCCAGTGGGTCGAATGCGATGTGCGTCTGGTGAAGAGCACCCGGACGATAAATTTCGTGGAGGCGATTTCCTACGCCGATGGGGAGCCGGTGCTGCGGTCCTCGGCTGTGTACCGCAAACCGCGCGAGATGAAGAAACGCGTGGGCACGAATCTGTCACCCACAGATTAGGGGGCGGTCACGCGTCCTGAAGGTCGCACCAGATCTAGTCGAAGGATTCATGGGTGTCGCCGAAGGCCTCGACCACCCGGGGGTCGAAATGCCCGGCGGCGTCGATCCGGTCATCGCCATGCAGAATGATGTTGCGGGCCTCGGCGTGATCCAGGGATGGCTTGTAGGGCCGCCGGGACCGCAGCGCATCATAGATATCCGCGATCTGGACGATGCGGGCTGCTAGCGGGATCTCGTCGGCGCGTTTGCCATCGGGATAGCCGCTGCCATCCCATTTTTCATGGTGATTGAGAGCGATCTCGGCCGCCATCGCCAGACGGGGTGACTGGCTGAGAATGCGGTGTCCATAGACCGTGTGGTTGTCCATTTCGCGGCGCTCTTCGGCATTGAGGGCGGTGGTCTTGCGCAGGACGGCCGGTGCGACACCGATTTTCGCCACATCGTGGAGCTGGGCCGAATAGCGCAGCTGGTGGCAGTAGTTCGCATCCATCCCCAGGGTCTGACCCAGAAAGTGGCTGTACTCGTTCACCCGGAAAACATGATTGCCGGTGCCTTCATCGTAAATCTCCGCGGCGCGGGCGAGCATGGAAATTGCCAGGCGAAAGGCATCGTCGCCGCGGACGCCATCGATGTCTTCGATGAAGGCCAGTTTTTCGACCTGTCGGCGCAGGCGATCATTGCGCTCGGTCGGGTCAAAGCGAATCTGGCCGATCTGGTCGAGCAGGTCGGCGCGCTCCACGGCGGCCCCGGCCAGCCGGTTGAAGCGTGCGATCAGGTCCTTGGATTCATGAGCAAAGGCGCGGTCAGAGGAAAGATCGTTGCTCAGGGTCACCACGCCAACCACATCCCGGGCGTGGTTCGTCAGGGCGAAGGCTGCAATCGCGCCTGACTCCATGCCCGGGGGCAAATCCGTATCCGGATCGATCATGGCCGTCGCTTCGGTGGCGGTGGCATCATCGAACTTCAAGGTCGAACCTGTCTGGGCAACGATTGTCGAGATGGCTGGGCGGTCGATCGGAATGTTGTCGGGCTGATCTGCTAATTCGGGCAGGGCAGCCGCCCGGACGAGACTGGTTTTCCCCTGCTCGTGACGCAGCAGATACAGCACGCCGCCATCGGCCTGCATCAGTACACAGGCCTGATGCAGCGCCTTTCCGGCCAGCACGGCGGAAGACTGCCCGGGTGATGGTCGAGCATGTCGACGAAAGAACGTCGCGGGTTCATGACAGAACTGACATGTCTCGGGTCGCTAGACGTTTTCGATCCCGGCGCGGCGGGTCAGATCGTTGAACTGAATCTGGTTGTGCTGGCCAGCCAGATCAGCCGGGGCCTCCCGGGCCAGCCAGGCCAGAACCTTGGCCGGACGTTCAGGGGGTTGCCCCTGATCGGGGGTCAGGGCGGCGGCACGGAATTCGCTGTTGGAATAGATGGCTTCCACCATGTCGGTCTGAGTGAAACCTGGTGACAGGGCGAATATCTGGACCGCGGAATCTTCCAGATCGTAGTGCAGGCACTGGGTCATCGAAAGCAGGGCGGCCTTGGAAGAGCAATAGGCCGCGTAGTACCGGTCCGGGATGAAGGCGCGTGCGCTTGTCACGTTGATGATGGTGCCGGAATCTCGCGCGGTCATGTGGGGCAGAACTGCGGCGATCAGGTTGTAGGGCCCCAGCACGTTGACCTGCAGGACTTCATGATAGGCTGGCGGTGGCACGTCCTGGACGGAGCCCATGAAACCCAGCCCGGCATTGTTGATCAACACATCGACATGGCCATGGCGGGCCACCACGTCATCGATGAAGGCTTTCGTGACTTCTGTGTCCGCGACTTCGAAGCCGTGGCATTCGGGTGTGGCCCCAAGGGCTTCGACAGCGGCCTTGGTTTCTTCACAGGCTTCTGCTGTGCGCGCGCACAAAATGAGGTGTGGCCCATCGGGGGCCATTTCCCGTGCTACTGCGGCGCCAATACCCCGGCTTGCACCGGTCAGTATCACGATCTTGTCTTTCAGGCCGGACATGGTTCCCTCCGATATTTGTTTCTTACACGGATATTGACGCGCGCGCGCCCAAAAAAAACGCCCGGGACATGGCCCGGGCGTTTGGTAGTGTGTGATTTTGTGCGTCTATTCGCGATTGCCGAACAGGTGCAGCAGCATCATGAACAGGTTGATGAAATCGAGATAGAGCCGCAATGCGCCCATGATCGCCTTTTTGCCGGCGACTTCGGACCCGTCGAGCTCGTCATACATTTCCTTGATTTTCTGGGTGTCGTAGGCGGTGAGACCAACGAAGACCAGAACACCAATCACGGAAATCGCGAACTGCATCACCGTGGAACCGATGAAAATATTCACGATGCTCGCCAGAATGATGCCGATCAGTCCCATAAAAAGGAATGATCCCAGGCCCGAAAGATCACGCTTTGTGGTGTATCCATACAGGCTCATTGCGGCGAATGTGGAGGCCGTGATGAAAAACACCCGTGTGATGCTGGCTCCTGTGAAGGTCAGGAAGATGTGGGACATCGACAGACCCATGACAGCCGCGAATAGCCAGAATACGAGCTGTGCCGTTGAGGCGCTCATGCGCTGAATGCCAAAACTCAGAGCCAGTATGAAGGCGAATGGCGAGAACATCGCCACATAGGCCAGCATGGTCGGCTGAAGCTGACCCAGCGCGTTCTGTGCATAGAACAGCTGCAACAGTGCCGGTGTGCTCGAGACCACATAGGCCGTCAGGCCCGTGAGTACGAGACCAATGGTCATGTAGTTGTAGACACGCAGCATATAGGACCGGAGGCCCTCATCGATCTGTGCGTCGGATGCGGTGCGGCCCTGTATGACCGACTCGCGATTGAATTCGTTCGCCATGGTGTTGTGTCCCTTTCGGAGCTCCCCTGCTTAAACTTCAAGTCTGTGATGCAAATATGGGATGGCTCCCGGTTCAAATCAACCGGGAACCCGTTGGATTTTTCGTGATTTCAGTGAAGTAAATGCCTGAAATCGATCAGTTTTGCGGTTTCGCCGGGTTCTTCTGCGTCCGAAGGGCCAGAACCACATGGTAGAACAGGATCAGACTGGCCAGACCGGCCAGAACCGGGGGTGTCCAATCGGGGCTGAGCGGAACCAGAATGGCGAGCATCAGTCCGCGTGCAAGCAGCCGGCTCCAGATCTGCCAGAGGGGTGTTTCACCTTTTGCGCCGCGTTGTGACAGGGCCACATCCGCAAAGCCGAGCACCCCGGCGGCGATCACCCTGTTGTCGATCAGGCCCAGCTGCATCGGCAGCAAGGCTAGTATGAGCGCGAAAAAGGTACCGGTCATGTTGCTCAAACGATCACTGTAGAGGCTGCGCGAGCCGGTGATCCGGGCCAGCCAGTTGTCGCTGGTTTCCAGCAAAGCAGCCCCCATCCCGAAGACCACAAGCGACCACAACACGGCGGTCGGCTGGTCGCTGGCTGTGGGCAGGATGGCCAGCCCGCCCAGCAGGCAGGTGATCGCCACCCGGACGAGGGTGAAGCGGGTGCCGGTTGTCAGGGTCCGTGCAAATGCCGGTCCTTCATCGGTGATCTTTGCCGATGTCCTGGACTTTGGCGCCAGTGCCGAGAGAACCAGCAGGATGATCAGGATAATCATGCTGGCGGTGGGTGGTGCATTGCCGAGGCCAAAGGCAACGGCATAGATGAACGAGGCCGAGCCGGTGACTAGAAATGTCAGCGGAATATGCCCCATGCTCATGGTGTGAACCCTGGGCGGGTGGAGCGGCGGCCGTGGCTCAATCGGTATCTGGTCGTCGCGGTCGTTGTTTGTCACACGTCTTCCCCTGAAACGTTATTCGTTGCGCAACCATGGTGCTGCTTTCTGCCCCATCGCACGCCATGTGCCAACCAGTCCGGCGCCGATGGTGATCAAGGTGGCAATCACCGTCGTGACCAGAATGGCGCCGGGTTCCAGACGCCAGGTGATACTCAGCATCCAGGTCACCACGGCCCACCCGGTCACGCTGCCGACAATCGCCGCGATGATGGCGGTGACCAGCCCCAGCAGGCCGTATTCCAGCATATAGGCCGTGACGATATCACGGCGGGTCGCACCGAGGACCTTCAGAACCACGCGGTCATAGATGCGGCGCCGGTGGCCGGCCGCGATGGCCCCGGACAGGACCAGTGTTCCGGCCAGAATCGTGATCAGGGCGGTCAGGCGCACCGCGGTGCCGACATTGCTGATCAGGGCGCCTACGGTTTCGAGCGCCCCGCGCACCCGGATCGATGTCACATTGGCAAACCGGTCGGTCACTGCGCGTTCGAGCCTGTCTTCGGTGGCTTCATCGGCATGGACCACGGCAATGTGCATGCGGGGCGCTGATTCCAGCACACCGGGGGAAAAGACCATCACGAAGTTGATCGACAGCCGTTGCCAGTTGATCTGTCTGGTGTTGGCAATGGTTGCGGTGAACTCCCGTCCGAGGATGTTGACCGTGATTGTTTCGCCGATTGTCAGCCCCAGCCCGAGAGCGATGCGGTGATCAAGACTGACCAGCATTTCTCCGGTGTAGTCGGCCGGCCACCATTCGCCGGTCATGATCTTGTTGTGGGCCGGTGCTGCGCTGGCCCAAGTGATGCCGCGATCGCCACGCAGAACCCAGCGGGCGTCCGGTGCGACGGTGGCGTCGGCGGCGCGCACGCCATCAATGGCGGTGATTCGCCCCCGCAGCATGGGGACTTGCTCGCTGCGCGTCACACCGGGGATGTCGCCGATGATTGTGCCGAAGGGAGCGATCTGGTCGGGCTGGATATCGACGAAGAAGAAGGCCGGCGCATCGGCGGGCAGTTCCTCGGCAATCTGTTGGGACAGATTGCCTTCGATGGTCGCCACCGTGACCAGCATCGACAGGCCCAGACCCAGAGACAGGACCACCGAAGCGGTCGGCGCGCCGGGCCGGTGCAGTCCAGCAAGCGCCAGTCGCATGGCGGGATGGCGGATACCGGTCAGGCGGGCAGCGAATCTGGCGATGCCGAATGCGGCCAGCCGGAATGCGATCATGGCGCCAATGGAACCGGCCACGAACCAGCTGGCAAACCACGCATCCGAGGCCGTGAGGATCGCAAGTGCCGCCAGAGCGGCCGCGAGCACGGCGGTGAACAATATGTAGGGAAGGCGGGGCCATCCCCGGCTTGGATCCACCAGCGTGCGAAACAGGCTGCCCGCGGGAACGTCACCGGCGCGCGCGATCGACCAGACGGAGAATGTCAGCGCCGTCAGCAGACCGAACAGGGCTGCGATGGCAAGCGGTTCGGGGAACAGACCGGTCGCAATCCGGATGGGCACCACCCGCGCCAGCAGGTCGGCCGCCACCATGGGCAGCGCCGCACCGCCGACCAGGCCGGCTGTGATGCCGAGCATCGCCAGCGCGAGCACCTGCAGAAGATAGACCCGGAAGACAAGCGCCCGTGGCGCACCGATACATTTCAGGGTGGCGATGGAGCCCGTTTTGCCTTCCAGCCAGGCGCGTACGGCATTGGCGACACCAACCCCGCCGACCAGCAGGGCGGTCAGGCCGACAAAGGAGAGAAACAGGGTGACCCGGCCGATCAGCCGGGTCAGTTGCGGCGAGGATTCATCCAGGGTCCGGATGCGCCAGCCGGCGTCAGGGAAATCGGTGTTCAGGGTCTCGATGAAATCGCCCGCTGGGACATTGGCGGGCAGGCGAACCCGATAGTTGTAGTGGATCAGACTTCCCGGCTGGACCAGTGCGGTGTCGGGCAGGGCGGCGGCGGAGATCAGAACCCGGGGGCCGAGCGAGAACAGCCCGGACCCGCCGACCCGGTCCGGCTCCTGACGGATGGCGGCGCGCACCTCAAAACGGGCGTCGCCGATCTGCAGAACATCGCCCACGGATATCCCGAGCCGGGTGAGAAGCTCCGGTGCGGCGGCCGCGCCCCAGAGGCCGTTGCTTTGATCCAGCAGGGCCGCCCGCGGCAGGGCCGGTGCGGTTTCGAACGCGCCATAAAGGGGATAGGTGTCTTCAACGGTTTTGAGTTCAACCAGCGTGCGGGTGGCCCGTGCATTCTCGGCGCGCGCCATGGCCCGCATTTCAGCGCTGGCGGCAACGATGCCGGATTCGTCCATGGCGCTCCGTTCGTCCGGTGTGGCCGGACGATGAACAATGTCGATGAGCAGGTCCCCGCCCAGAATTTCGCGTGAATCCGTGCTGATGCTTTCTTCCAGCATCGCGCGGGTCGATCCGACAGCGGCGATGGCTGCCACGCCCAGAGCCAGACAAGCGATGAAGATGCGGAACCCGCGGGTGCCGCCGCGTAACTCGCGTCGTGCCAGCCGCAGCGCGAGAGGCCAGGAGATTACAGGATCGTTCACGAGGTCAGGTCGCTGTCGACAATTTGCCCGTCGCGCAGATGGACCGTGCGGTCACAGCGAGCGGCGATGGCGGGGTCATGGGTGATCAGCAACAGGGTCGTGCCGTGTTGTTCGGACAATTCGAACAAAGCCTCGATGATGCGTTCGCCGGTTTCCCCATCCAGATTGCCCGTCGGTTCGTCGGCCAGCAGCAGATCGGGGCCGGGTGCGAAAGCGCGGGCCAGCGCCACGCGTTGCTGTTCGCCACCGGAAAGCTGCGAGGGGTAATGATCGAGGCGATGGCCGAGACCGACCATCTCCAGGCTTTCCCGCGCCCGATCAAAGGCGTTCCGATCGCCGGAAAATTCCAGCGGGACCGCCACATTCTCCAGCGCATTCATCGTCGGAATCAGATGGAAAGCCTGAAACACGATCCCGACCTGTTGCCGCCGGAAGCGCGCGAGGGCGTCTTCGTTGAGTGTTGCGAGGTCCTGTCCGGCGACATGCACGCTCCCGCCGGTCGGGCGCTCCAGCCCCGCGATGACCATCATCATGGTGGACTTGCCCGAACCCGACGGGCCGACCACGCCCAGAGTTTCGCCCCGGGCCACGTCGAGATTGATTCCACGCAGGATATTGACCTTGCCCCCGGCACTCGCCAAATGAAGTTTAGCCCCGGCCAGTGTGATCATCGATTGCGCAGGTGATGTATCGTTCGAGGGCTGAGTCGTTTCCGTGCCCGAAGGGTCATTCATGCTGGTTCACTTCCGTCAAAACTGGTCACACATCAGTTTTACATATGGCCGCGCGCGACGGATCATCAATGACATGGTTTCCCCCATGATGCATCGCGCCGTTCTGGGCTGCACTTTGTTTCTGGCGTTGTCCGCATCTGGATGGGCCGCTGACGAGACGGTGGTCGTCGCATTCGGTGACAGTCTGTCGGCCGGTTACGGACTGGAAGAGGAAGAGTCCTTCCCGTTGCAGCTGGAGCGCGCCCTTATGGCGCAAGGGGTCAACGCCCGGGTCATCAATGCCGGTGTCTCGGGAGACACGACTGCCGGAGGCCGCGCCCGTCTGGCCTGGTCGATGCCCGCAGATGCCGATCTTGTGATCCTCGAACTGGGGGCCAATGACGGGCTGCGGGGTATCGAACCCGCGGCGACGGAAGCCAATCTCGATGCCATGCTGGCTGAACTGGGCAAGCGGGACACGAAGGTCCTGTTGACGGGCATGCGCGCGCCCCCCAATCTGGGTCGCGATTATGGGGCGGCCTTTGATGGCATGTATGCGCGACTGGCGCGCAAGCACGATGTCACCTTCTATCCCTTCTTTCTGGACGGCGTGGCGGCGGAGCCGGACCTCAACCAGCCGGATGGCATTCACCCCAATGCCGCCGGGGTTGCACACATCGTCGACCGCATCACGCCTTTCGTCCTCGACGCGCTCGCGCGTTCATCTTCTTCACCGTAAGACCGGATCGGGTTTTCAGATGACAGCTTTTCCCTTTGCCCATGCCGGCGTGACCGATGACAGCCCGGCCTGGACGGGCTGGCGTGATCTTGCCGAGCGCTGTCTGGATCAGTTCGAAACCCCGCTCCGGGGTACGGGCCTGCTCTATGTCACCGATCCGCTTGGCGCGGAAATCGAGGATATTCTGAGTTATATACGTGAACGTACGGGTCTGCGTACGTGGCGGGGTGCGGTGGCGCCGGCGATCTGCGCGACCGGTGTGGAGTATTTCGACACCCCGGCCATGGCCCTGATGGTGCTCGATGTCCCTGACAGCGCGGCGGCTGTCTTTCCGGGTGAACCGGAATCCAATGATCTGCAGGTGGCCAGCCAGGCGCAGCTCGCGATCGTGCATGCTGATCCCCGGCAGCCATCCGTGATGCAGGCCATGCCCGATCTGGCCAAATCCACCGGAGCGTATCTCGTGGGCGCGCTGACTACGGGTGCGGCCGCCGCACCGCTCGTGGGTGCGCTGGATGCGCCTTCGGGGCTGGCGGGAATCCTGTTCACCGACGCGGTGCCCGTGGCGACCGGGCTGACCCAGGGCTGCTCTCCCATCGGCACAGTGCACACGATCTCGGCCATGGAAGAGGGGATTGTCTCCGGCCTTGATGACCGGAATGCGCTTGAAGTGCTGAAGGAAGATGTCGGCGAGCTGCTCGCCCGCGATCTGCGGCGCCTGGCGGGATATGTCCATGCCGCCATCCCGGTCTCGGGATCGGACACGGCGGATTATCTGGTGCGCAATCTGGTCGGCTTCGATGTCGAGCAGGGCTGGATCGCCGTCGCCGAGGAGCTGCGCGTGGGCGACCGGCTGATGTTTGTGCGCCGGGACGCGGCGAGTGCGGTTGAGGACATGCAGCGCATGCTCGCCGATCTGAAGCGACGGGCCGGAACCGATCTGCGCGGCGCCGTTTATCACAGCTGTGTGGCCCGCGGCCCGCATCAGTTTGGTGACGGGTCTCAGGAACTCTCGATGATCGCCGAGGTGTTCGGCGATATCCCGGTGGTGGGGTTCTTCGGGAACGGGGAAATCTCCCATGACCGTCTCTATACCTATACCGGCGTTCTGACTGTTTTCCCCGAAGTGGCGGACGCCCCCCATTGATCCGGCTCTTTGTCGCGTTCGACCTGCCCGCAGATCTGCGGCTGCGCCTGACGGGTCTGCGGGGCCAGGTGCCCGGCGCGGGCTGGGTGCCGGCCGAGAACATGCATCTGACATTGCGGTTCGTCGGCGAGGTCACCGAAAGTGTCGCAGAAGATGTGCATGACGCGCTGGCCCGGGTTGCCGGTGATCCGTTCGAGATTCAGCTCTTCGGCGTCGGGCAGTTCGACTCCCGGGGGCAGGTGCACGCCCTATGGGCCGGACTGGCGCCGGAGTCCCGCCATTTCCATCCCCATGTCACGCTTGCCCGTTGCCGGGACACACGTCTCGCTCGGGTGGCGCCATTTGTGGCCGTACATGCCGGGTTTCAGGCTGCCCCGTTTCAGGTGGACTCCTTTGTTCTTTATTCCTCGGCCCTGGGGCGGTCGGGGCCGAGCTACATATCCGAGGTTGTTTACCCGCTCGGCGCTTTCGTCACGACCGATCAGGATTGATCCGGTGTCCGGAGGCTCGCTAGGCTGCCGGTTCTGCCCGCCGTCGCACCGGAACCCGACCCCATGAAATTTCTCGATCAAATCCAGCCCTCTGACCCGATCGTGATCCTGACCGGGGCGGGTATTTCCAAGGAATCCGGTCTGGCGACCTTCCGGGACCCGGACGGAATCTGGGCCAGGCACAAGATTGAGGATGTGGCGACCCCGGAGGCCTTTGCGCGGAACCCCGAAGCCGTACTCGGCTTCTACAATGTGCGCCGGGCGCAGATGAACGATTCCGACCTGCACCCCAATGCGGCCCATCAGGCGCTTGGCGCGCTGGAAGAGTTCTGGCCCGGCGGGGTGCTGGTCGTGACCCAGAACATCGATGACCTCCACGCTCGCGGCGGTTCGAAGAATCTGATCCATATGCATGGTGAGCTGGCGAAAACCCGCTGCAATGATTGCGGGCAGCTCATCGACGGGCTTGGGGATCTGACCCCCGACATGACCTGCCCGAATTGTCAGGCGACGGGGACCCTGCGCCCCCATGTGGTCTGGTTCGGGGAAATGCCCCTGCAGATGGACACGATCCTGGCCGCGCTCGCCGATTGCGGTCTGTTCATCTCGATCGGAACCTCCGGCAATGTCTATCCTGCCGCCGGCTTCGTGCAGGAGGCCCGTGCCCATGGCGCGATGACCGTGGAGCTCAATCTGGAAGAATCCCTCGGCGCGAATTCCTTCCATGAGGGACGCTACGGTCCGGCAACCGAAATTGTCACTGGCTTCGTCGACGAGCTGAAGGCGCGGGTAAGCGCGTGAACGCCTCGTGAGTACGGACAGGAACCCCGAACCACTGGCGCAGGTCCTGCGCGAAGCCCGCGCCTGCACGGTCTGCGCCGCCCATCTTCCGCTGGGCCCGCTGCCGCTGATGCATGCGGGTGCGGGGGCACGCATCCTGATCATCAGTCAGGCACCGGGCACGAAAGCCCACAACAGCGATCTCTCCTTCAACGATCCCTCCGGCGATCGGCTGTGCGACTGGCTCGGCGTGGACCGGGAGACCTTCTACGACCCGGACCGGCTGGCGCTTCTGCCCATGGGGTTCTGCTATCCCGGACGGTTGAAGAGTGGTGGCGACAAGCCACCGCGTCCGGAATGCGCTCCCCTGTGGCACGACCGCATCCGGGCCGCCCTGCCGGAGGTGACGCTGACGCTTTTTGTTGGCAGTCACGCCATCCGTCACTATCTGCCGGGCTACAGGACGATGACCGCGGCGGTGGCCGACTGGCGGGCGCACGCACCCGATGCGTTGCCGTTGCCCCATCCGAGCTGGCGCACAAATGCCTGGGAACGAAAGAACCCGTGGTTCACAAATGAAGTCTTGCCGGAACTGCGCACGAAGATGCGCGAGGCGCTGGGCTAGCCGGCGCTGGCCTCGATGCGGTCCATGTCATCATCGGACAGGCCGAAATGGTGTCCGATTTCATGGATCAGCACATGCCGGACCAGCCCAAACAGGCTTTCGCCGGATTCGACCCAATAGTCGAGCATCGGGCGGCGATAGAGATAGATGCGGTCGATATCCTGCGGGGTGTCCCCGACAGATTTCTGATCCAGACTGATCCCCACATACAGGCCCAGAATGTCGAAGGGGCTTTCGAGATCCATTTCTTCCATGGTCTCGTCGTCGGGGAAGTCGCTGACATGGATCGCCACATTGTTCACATGTGCGGACAGGCTTTTCGGAATCGTCGCAAAGGCCTCGCCGGCAATCGCTTCGATCTCGGTCAGGGTCGGGGCGGTCTCGTACATTGCAGTGGCAGCCATAGCGCCATCATATAGTGGTGCTTGATCGCCACGCCAAGCAGGATCACTCTGTCGGGCAACAGAATTTGACTGTCAGGAGACAACGATGGCCGAAAAACTCGACATTTCCGCCCGTGACGCGGCGATTTCACAGCTTGATCACTGGGACCTCGTGGAGGGCCGCGACGCGATTGCGAAGACCTTTCAGTTCGCCGATTTCAACGCCGCCTTCGGTTTCATGAGCCGCGTGGCGCTGAAAGCCGAGGCGATGAACCATCATCCGGAATGGTTCAATGTCTGGAACAAGGTCGATGTCACGCTTTCGACCCATGATGCGGGCGGCCTGACCGCGCTCGATATGGAACTCGCCGCCTTCATGGATCGCTTGATCTAGTTCACCTCTCAGGTGATCCCGCGCCGAGCTGTGTGGCCATCCAGTCGGCCGATTGCGCGCGATACCGATAGGGGCGGTTGTTGGCGATGTGGTTGCCGTCCTCGACCACCAGCAATTCCACTGGCCCGGCGGCTTCGGCGGCGAGCCGTTCCGCATCGGTGTGGGGCACGATCCGGTCAAGCTTGCCAGCCAGCACGAACAGCGGACAGGTGATGTTCTGCGCCACGCCTTCGAGGGACAGTCGTGTCGCGTTCTCGAAGGCTTCATCCGTGCTCGCCGCCCGGGAGCGTGCGTGGAAGGCAGCCCGGGTCAGCCCCGGCAGGTTTCCCCAGACGGCCCCCCAGTCATAGGGCCCCGACAGTGCAATGCAGGCCCTGACCCGTTTTTCAAACGCGGCGGCGCGGGCGGCGTAGTACCCGCCCAGACTGACACCCCATAACCCGGCATTGCCGGAATCGATGTCGGTCCGTGTTTCCAGCCAGTCGAATACGGCACCCACCGGAACCTCGTAGTCGTGGCGGATTGCAAAATCGTATTCGCCTTCGCCCTGCCCCGGTCCGTCGAAGGTCAGGGTGGCGAGGCCGCGATTGAGAAACAGTGATTCATAGGAGTCCATCTCCTCCTTCGAGGAATCCAGACCCATCGCCATGACGACGACAGGCGGTGTGTCTGTTTCCGCGGGCTGCCGCAGGATGCCCGCGAGGGTTTTGCCCGCATAGGGCATCTCCACGCGTTCGCCGGCGGGACGGAGATGGGGCAGGGCATCACGACGGCAGGCAACCGCTTTCATATGGGCCGCGCGCATTTCTGCCGGATCGTTCACGAACAGGAATTTGGCAAAGTGGTAGCAGACACCCGCCGTGGTGAGGTGTTCCCCGGCGCTCAAATTGTGGCCGTCGGCCAGCGCCTGTCGTCCCATCTCCTCATGGATGGCAGCACGGGCCGACCAGGCGCCACACCATTCCTCCCAGTCATGGATGGAGGCCGTGACCTCCTCGAAATCGGTGAGAGGGATGCCGTTCGCCACAAATCGCGGAGCCCAGTGGCTGAGGGCAGCGACGACACGGGGATCTCTGGTCGAAGGGCCCTTTGCCATCTACCGCGCGCCCATGCGCAGCGCGCCGTCGAGGCGCATGACACTCCCGTTGATCAGCACGTTGTCACACATGTGCATGACCAGTTTGGCGTATTCGTCCGGGCGGCCGAGCCGCTTGGGGAATTCCGGCTGCTCGCTCAGGCTGGCCCGGGCTTCGTCGGGCAGACCGGCCATCATGGGCGTGTCGATCAGGCCCGGCGCGATGGTGTTCACCCGGATGCCCTGGGAGGCAAACTCCCGCGCGGTGACCAGTGTCAGCGAGACGATGCCGCCCTTGGAGGAGGCATAGGCCGCCTGGCCGATCTGTCCTTCGGTCGCGGCGACAGAGGCTGTGTTGACGATCAGGCCGCGTTCGCCGTCTTCCATCGGGTCGGTGCCATAGAGATCGGCGCCGAACAGCCGGATCATGTTGAAGCTGCCGATCAGGTTGACCTGAATCACCGCAGCGAAGGCCTCAAGCGGCAGCGGTCCGTTGCGGCCGACGATGCGCCCCGGTTTTGCGATGCCGGCACAATTGACCAGCAGGCTGGCAACGCCATTGGCAGCACGGGCCGCCGCGATGGCGGCTTCGGCGCTTTCGGAACTCGTGACATCGCATTCCACCGCGGTACCGCCGATCTCGTCCGCAATGGCGTTGGCTCCGTCCATGTTCACGTCGAGCAGCGCGACCTTCATGCCGGCTTTTGCGCAGTGGCGGGCCACTTCGGCGCCAATGCCCGAACCGCCGCCGGTGATGATCGCTGCCTTGCCGTTCACATCCATAACTCACTCCCTGTTCTGTTCTCTGTGATCCCGCGTTGCGGGTGCTAGTTGGTCGGTGTCCGGACGGATTTCGCATCCAGACCCAGAATCCAGCCTTCGATCTGACGGACCACCGGTGTGGCCGGTTCCCCGGATGTGCGGTGTCCGAAAATCACGTTGAGCATGCCGAACATGCCGACCGTGGCATCAAAGCGATCTTCCCCGTCGGGTCCGTCACCGAACCCGTCACGAATATCGCTGGCGAGTGCGGCCGAGAGCTGCACATTATTGTCCTGCGCCCAGCCGAGGAGCCGGGCGGCATCTTCGCGCCGGTGATCCGGGTTGAGCTTGGATTTGTTGGACGCCGCGATCTGCAGTTGGAGGTGACCATAGACTTCGCCGGGATAGGTTTCGGCGATGGTGATCCCGGGTCGGGTGAGCAGTTTGGTCAGCCGGCCGTCGAAGGGCCAGACATGCAGGGCCGGATCCTGACGCAATCCCGGCGCAATCAGGTCGCGCCAGCCGGAGATCGCTGCCTTGCCCACCTGCTGGGCCCCTAGCGTCCAGAACATCGGATTGGCCGAAGCCCGCAATACGGTCGGGTGGTCGCATTGCCGGTACAGATCGTCGGCATCGGAAAGTTTCAGACCGTCAATCAGTTGTTGGCGTCGGGTGCCGCCCGGCCGGTTCGGGTAGAACGGGCGCCGGGGAGAAATTTCATCTTCGGTGTTGGCCGGGTCGTAGAAATGCTTCCAGGCACCTCGTCCGAATTTGGGAAGCACCGTCATGAAGCGGTCGATCCGTGCGGATTTGGCATAGGCCATCGGCACTCCCAGCGGAAAGTCGAAGCCGATGAACGCTGTCTCGCCGATACCGGCGGCGGCCTTCAGCCGGGCAAAGAGGTCGCCCAGATCGCTGACCGGTTCGGGCGCGAGGGCGATATAGCTGCCATCGGCGGTGCGCATGGCCCGGGCGATGGCGCGTTTGCGCGGATCGATGGACCAGTCCGCATGGGCGACCAGCGCCGGGGCCTGCAGGACAGGTCGGGGTTTGACGGCCAGGGCGTTCACCGGGCCGGCCGGTCAAAGGAATCGAGGAAGGGGAAGAGCGCCGCGTTGAAGGCTACTGGGTTCTCGATGTTCGACAGATGTCCGGCGGGATCAATCTCCACATAGGTGGCGTTCGGGATGCGTTTGGCCATCTCGCGCATGCCGGCGGGCGGTGTGCCGAGATCCTGCGCGCCGCAGATCAACAAGCTGCGCGGATTGATCTCATGCAGCCGGTCCATGAAGTTCAGTCGGGTCATGGCATCGGCGCAGGCGATATAGCCCTCCACCGTGTTCGAGGCGATCAGCTGTCGAGCCCGTGCCACCAGTTCAGGCTGTTCGGCGCGGACGGTCTCGGTGAACCAGCGCAGGGGCATGACCTCGACCAGCGGGTCCAGCCCGTCACGTGCCACGCTTTCGATCATGCCCGGTACCGTTGCGGCGAACTCGCCGGTGAAATCGGCCCGTGTGTCGGCCAGCACAACGGCGTTGATCCGTTCCGGCCAGCCCAGCGCGAGCGCCTGGCCGGTCATACCGCCGATCGAGAGCCCGACGAAATGGCTGGTGGGAATCTCCAGCGCATCCCACAGCGCGATGATGTCGCCTGCCAGGTCTTCGAGGTTCCACGGACCGGGCGGAGCACCGGTCCCGTGATGGCCGCGGGTGTTGTAGCGCAGGATCCGGTAGCGGTCGGACAGGAGCGCCACCTGTTCGTCCCAGAGGGAAAAATTGGTGTTGAGGGAATTGGAGAAGGTCAGCCAGGGGGCACCCTCCGGGCCGTCGATCCGGCAGACAAAGTCGATCCCGTTGGCCGTGACCTGCATGATGCGGTTACTGGGCCGCGTAGGCCGGCAACGGGGTCCCGGCGGTCGCCAGCGGACCCACAGCCTTTTCGATGAGCGGGATCACCTTGTCACCAAAGGTCTCGATGGATCGCATCGCGGACTCATGGGGCGTGTCGCCCATGGTCATGTAGAGCGCAGTGTGGATCGGACGCACCTGTTCGATTTCCTCGACCAGCTTCGCAGCGACAGTCTCCGCATCGCCGATCGGGTTCCAGGCGAGAATGTCTTCCGGTGACATTTCATCCTCAAACGGCTCTTCGGGCAGCCAGGGTGCGCTGAGTTCGGTCTGACCGCGACGCAGATAGCGCGACAGACGGACCTGGTAGCGGGCGTTTTCGGCAAAGGCCAGCGCCTCGGCCTTGTCATCGGTGACGAAGCAGTAGCGCAGGGTGCCGAACTGCAGGTCGTCGGCGTTTTTGCCCGCTGCGGTCCAGGTGTTCTCGGCCTCGGACCGGATTTCGGCCAAAGTTTCGGTGTCCCTGCCAAAGCCGGACACGAAGAGCGGATGATTGCCCTGAACAGCACGCTGCTGTGAGCCTGGGCTGTTGCCCGCAATCCAGATTTCCGGTCGTGGTTTCTGCGCCGGGCGGGCGGTAAACCATGTCTGGGGCAGTTCGATATGCCTGCCGTGATACTCGAAGGATTCCTGTCCCAGTCCTTTCGACAGGAAGTCGATCCACTCGTTGGTGATCTCACTGGCTTCGGACAGATCAACACCGAACCTGGCCAGCTCATAGGCCTGATATCCGGCACCCAGACCCAGCACGAGGCGACCTTCGGCCAGACAATCGGCGAAGGCGATTTCGCCCATCAGACGGGCGGGCTGATAGAGCGCGGGAAGGACGACCGCAGACCCCAGCCGAATGCGCACGGTCTGGGGCGCAACATGGCCGATCATCATCAGTGGTGAAGGTGACAGCGAGTAGTTGGAAAAGTGATGTTCGGTGAACCAGGAAATCCCGAAACCGGCGCTTTCGGCAGCCTGCACATGCTCCACGGTCTGGGTGATGATCTCGGGCACCGTCTGGGACGGGTGACGCCGGTTCATCAGGTTGAATATGCCGTAATCCATCGTGTTCTCCCTGTGATCCCATTAACCCGTTTTGCGGCCATCGGAGTCAACTGGCTGCGGCGCGGCGTGGGATTCGCGCCGCGCAATGTAGAAGGCCGATCCGATGATGATTGCGGCTCCCAGCACGGTGTAGATATCGGGAATCTGGTCGAAGAGCAGATATCCGAACAGGGCGACAAAGGGCAGCCGCGCATAATCGAAGGGGGCAATCAGCGACGCGTCGGCCAGCTCGAAGGCCCGGGCCATCAGGAAGATCGCGGCGGTGCCCATCGCAGCCATGGCGATCGACAGCCACAGCGCCGTGAAGCTGGGTGTTTGCCATTCCGGCAAGGCCAGCAGAAACAGCACGAGCGAGGCCCAGATCGTCTGATAGACCGTGATCGTTGCGGTCGAATCCGTTCGTCCCAGCCGTTTCAGGGTGAAGTACCAGAGGGTGAGCACCGCGGCTGAACAGATCGGCAGGAGTGTTGCGGGATCGAACACCACCAGTCCGGGGCGCAGGATGACCACCACCCCCAGAAAACCGACCACCGTAGCGGCCCAGCGCGCGAGTTCGACGCGTTCTTTCAGCAGGACCACCGCCATGATGGTCGTGAACAATGGCGCGGTGAAATTGAGGGTCGTGGCCAGGGCAACGGGAAGATGGGCCAGACCCAGAAACAGCAGGGCCGTGGTGATGGCGGTCAGGGAGGCCGAAACGAAATGCAGCCCATGGCGTCTGGTGCGCAGGACCTCGCCATTGTTCTTCAGGATCCAGGGCAACATCAGCGGTAGGGCCCACATGAAACGAAGGGCAGAGGTTTCGAAGGCTCCGACCTCGTCGGACACGATCCGCACGATCGAATGATTGCCCGCCAGACAGGCCACGCCTGCTGCCATCGAGATGCCGCCCCAGACCTGCCGGGGCAGACCGAGAATGCGTCGATCCTTGTTTGTTGAATCGGTCATGGTGTCTTTCCGACCCTGCCGCCCATGGCCTCGTTGCGGGCGATGTAGATTGCCGACAGGCCGATGATGAGTGCCCCGATGATGGTCCAGGCATCGGGGATTTCCATGAACCAGATGAACCCGATCAGGGCCGAGACCGGCAGACGCAGGAAGTCGAGCGGGATCACGGCGGATGCTTCGGCCAGCCGCATCGACTTTGTCAGCGCCAGATGGGCCAGGGTGGTCAGTGCGCCAATTCCAAAGGTGACGATGATCATGGTCAGGCTGGGCGAGACCCAGACGAAGATGGCCGGGATCAGCGTGAAGATCGTCAGGAACAGGTTGAAGGATGTGACGATCGCGCGCGCGCTGTCGACCTGCGCCATGACCCGGATCATCAGGACATTGACCGAAATCATCATGGCGCTGCCCAGGGAAAGCAGCGCCCCGAGCTGAACCGTCTCGACGCCGGGACGGATCACGATCAGGACACCGGCAAACCCCACGAGAGTTGCGGCCCAGCGCCGGGCATGGACCACTTCATGCAGGAAGACCGCGGCCAGAATGGTCGCAAACAAGGGTGCCGTGAAGTTCAGGGCGACGGCCTCTCCCAGTGGCATGGTGGCCACGGCTGTGAACCAGGCCAGCGTGGCAATGGACGAGGTGATGCCCCGGATCAGGTGCATTTTCGGCAGCTTGACCCGCAGGTCCGAATAATCCGGCCCTTTCAGGATCAGGGGCAGAACAAAAACCAGTCCGAAAAACGAACGCAGAAAGGAAATCTGAAACGGGTGCAGTTCCGTGCTCGCAAACCGCACCAGACCGTGCCCTGCGGCGAACAGCACGACGGCCACGATCATCAGGACGATGGCGAGGACAGCCGGGGACAGGGGTGAGAGCGTGCGGGACATTTTCCGGACCATAAACCCCCGGGATTGTCTCTGATAGTCGGGCAATGCAGGGCTGTGTTGCGCCGGTGCTGTGATGAATGCGGCCAGCGGGCTAGGAAGGGCGCGCCGGGTTGGGCATACTTGCAGTCCGGTCGGGTTTGACAGCGGGAGGTTTGGTGGTGTTTATCAGCGCTGTCCCGACCAAGGGCAACCCGGCATGTGCGGCGCATAGGGGCCGGCAACAAAATACGAACAATTCAGGGCTGAGAGATGAGCAAAAAGGTTTACACGGATGCCAAGTCCGCGCTCGAAGGAACGCTTTTCGACGGGATGACAATCCTGGCTGGCGGCTTCGGTCTGTGCGGCATTCCCGAGCACATGATTCTCGCGATTCGCGATTCCGGCGTGAAAGACCTCACGGTCGCATCGAACAATGCGGGTGTTGATGATTTTGGCCTCGGATTGCTGCTGCAGACGCGGCAGGTCAAGAAGATGATCTCTTCCTATGTGGGGGAGAACAAGACCTTCGAGGCACAGTATCTCGCCGGTGAGCTGGAACTGGAATTCAATCCGCAGGGCACCCTGGCAGAGCGTTGTCGCGCCGGTGGCGCGGGCATTCCGGCCTTCTTCACGAAGACCGGTGTGGGCACGCTGATTGCCGAGGGCAAGGAAACCCGTGAATTCGACGGTGTGACCTATCTCATGGAACGCGGTCTCGTCGGGGATCTGTCGATCGTCAAAGCCTGGAAGGGTGACACGGCGGGCAATGTTGTCTTCCGCAAGACGGCGCGCAATTTCAACGCTCCCATGGCAACCGCCGGCAAGATTTGCGTGGTTGAAGTCGAGGAACTGGTCGAACCCGGTCAGCTCGATCCGGATGGCATTCACCTGCCGAGCATTTATGTCGACCGCATCTTTCAGGGGTCGGATTTCGAGAAACGCATTGAGTTCCGCACGGTCACGGAAGACTGAGCGACTCTGCACGAACAATAGAGAAGGAGACGAACTATGGCTTGGTCACGAGATGAAATGTGCGCCCGTGCGGCGCAGGAGCTCGAAGACGGCTTCTATGTGAACCTCGGCATTGGCATGCCGACCAAGGTTGCCAACTTTATCCCCGATGACATGAACGTCACGTTCCAGTCGGAAAACGGCATGCTCGGCATGGGCGCCTTTCCGCGGGACAATGAAGTCGATGCGGATTTGATCAATGCGGGCAAGCAGACGATCACCGAGCTGCCGGAATCGGTCTATTTCGACAGCGCGCAATCCTTCGCGATGATCCGCGGCGGGCATATCAACATGTCGATCCTGGGCGCATTGCAGGTTGCCGAGAATGGCGATCTGGCCAACTGGATGATCCCGGGCAAGATGGTCAAGGGCATGGGCGGTGCGATGGATCTGGTCGCCGGCGTTAAGCGCGTGATCATTCTGATGGACCACAATGCCAAGGACGGCTCGGCCAAGTTGCTCAAGGAATGCAACCTGCCGCTAACCGGTGCCGGTGTCGTGGATGACATCATCACCGAACTCGGCGTGTTCTCGATTGGTGAGGGCGGCGTCCATATTCAGGAACTGGCCGAAGGTGTCAGTGTCGACGAAGTGCGCGAGCGCAGCGAAGCGACCATCGTCACCCAGTAATCCACATCTATCGACGGGCACGGTTCGTGTCCGCTAATTTGAAAGGCCCTGCGCATTCGCGCGGGGCCTTTTTCTGCCAATGGGTCATGCGAGTATGAACCGTGATGCGCTTCTGGGTGTGCTGGCCGGCCTCGGTGTGTTGCTCCTGTTTTCGGGCTTCCTCGTCGTCTCGCGCTTTGGTGCGACCTCGACCCTGACTGTCTATGACATGGCCGCGCTCAGGTTCGGTATTGCGGGCATGTGCACCATCCCGTTCTTTTTTCTGGTGCGCTGGCCGCGCATCCCGCTCTGGAAGGCATTGGTGATTGCCGGCACCTCGGGGGCGCCCTTCACCCTGTTCGTGTTCGGGGGCATGTCCTTCGCTCCGGTCGCCCATGGCGGCATCGTCATCAATGGTGCGATGCCGGTGTTTGCTTCTCTGCTCGCCTGGGCCGTCTTCGGCGTGCGGCTGAGTGGCTGGCGGATAGTCGGTGTATTGCTGATCGTGCTCGGCGTGGCGGGGACCGGCTATGACGCCCTGTCCTTTGGCGAGCCCGGACAATGGCGCGGTCATTTGCTGTTTCTCGGTGCCGCCGCCCTCAACGCGGCATTTCTGACCTCCGTGCGGGGTTGGGGTCTTACTGCCTTCCAGTCCCTGATCACGGTGAACGGCATCAACCTGCTGATCTACATTCCTCTCTGGTGGCTGGCTCTGCCCAGCAATCTGGCTGCGACGCCGTGGCCGGAAATCCTGCTGCAGGCCGTCTATCAGGGCATCGTGGCAGCGTTCATCGCTTCGATCCTGATCGCCCATGCGGCCCGGATGCTGGGGGGCATGCGGCAATCCGCGATGATGTCGGGCGCCCCGGCTGTGGCCGTGCTGATTGCGATTCCGGCGCTGGGTGAAATTCCGTCGACCATCAGTGTCATCGGGATCTGTGTGGTGACGGCGGGAATTCTTGTGGCGCTGGGCCCGGGATTGTTGTCGGGTAGTGCATCGCCAACCCCGGAGCGTGAACCACGATGACCCAACTCCGCGCCAGCTTTCTGGTCGGTCTGGCCTGCGGGCTGGTGGTGCCATTCATCTGGGGAGGCTGGATTGTGGCCTCGCGGTTCGGCGTTCTCCACGCACTCACCCCCTATGACGTTGCCGCAATTCGGGTGGGGGTCGGTGCCCTGATCGTCTTCCCGTTGCTGCTGACACGCGGGCTGGCCGGCTTGCCCCTCTGGAAAGGGGCGGTGCTGTCCTTCGGGGTCGGGGCGCCATTTGCCCTGGCGTCCTTTGGCGGCATGTCCCTGGCACCGGTGGTTCATGCCGGGGTGCTGACCAACGGGACCATGCCGATCTTTGCCGCCATTGTCGGATTTCTGTGGCTGCGCGAGCGGCCGTCGAAGATACAGGCGGGCGGGATCGTCCTGATCGTGATCGGGGGTCTGCTGCTGGGGGGCGACAGTTTCTCGGTCCACGCGCCGGCGGATCAGTGGTTCGGGGATCTGCTGCTGATCGGCGCGGGTGCGTGCTTTGCCATCTACATGACCGCGCTGCGTCGCTGGAATGTCACGATCCTGCAGGCGGTGATCGCCGCACCCACCATCAGCACCGCGATCTATATTCCGATCTGGTTCCTGTTCCTGCCCTCCGGCTTACTGCGCGGCGATGGCTTTCCGCCCTGGGAGGAGATCGCGCTGCAGACTGTCTATCAGGGCGTGGTGGCGAGTTTTATCGTGGTCATGCTGATCACCCGGGCCACCAAGACCATCCGGGCAACAACCATGGCCGTGTTCCTGGCTGGTGCGCCGGTTCTGGCGGTGCTGCTGGGTCTGGTCTTCCTAAGTGAAATCCCAACATGGATTGCCTGGACTGGCCTCGTGGTCACGACTCTGGGCATGGTGCTGGCAGTTGGTCGTCGTCCACCGGCCACTGCGGAAGCCGCAACACCATCCGATTGATCACGCTCATCACCTTATAGAGCGCATCAAACTGAACCTTGAAGGTTTCGTAGTCCATTTCCGGGCGCTTCTCCTGCACACCGGCATGAACCCCGGCAAGGTTCGTTTTGCCGTCGCACAGACCGACCATCATGCGGGCCAGTGGCGGTACCGGCATGTCCACTTTCAGGCCTTCGGTCGAGACCACGATCTGCCCGCCCGGCGGCATCAGTTCAGCGGCCTCAGCAGCGCTCTGGTTGACCAGATGGGGGATAACGTCGGGTGAATCGGTCGTCGGTGCGGTGACGTCATTGTCCTGTCGGACCGCATAGAACACGTGCTTCTTGAGGTTGCCCACAAACTGCTCGGCGAAGGCCGCGCGGGTGATCGCGTCGAAGGGTTCCAGACGTTTGAGGAGCCGCGGGTCGCGCACCAGCCATGTCGGGTCGTAAAGGAAGGGCTCGATGAACGAGACGAGACGCATGTCCGCGCCTGCGACCCAGTCGACAATCTGGGGCACCGTATAGGCACGGTCGCGGGAATGGAGAAACAGGTCGTAGACGCCGGGATCGCCACCATGCAGATGGTCGCGGATCAGGCCGTTGCGGTTGAGCCATGCGGTGGCCGGCAGGGCCTTGGTCAGGCGTTTGGCGGTGTCGATGCGGTCGCTGTCTGGCATGTCGTCGCTCGGGGCGAGGGTCCGCAGCATGTCCTGCATGTGATAGATGCCGGTCCGGCCGTATTCGCCATAGACCATGATGCCGATGCCACCATCGGGGGCGAGCACGCTGGCCAGGGCGGCCAGCCCGGCATTGGGGTCTTCGAGATGATGGAGGACACCGCAGCAATCGATGTAGTCCCAGAGCCCCGGGGCAATCCCGGCCACATCAAGCAGGGAGCCTTCGACGAAACGGATATTCGTCAGGCCCCGGACTTCGGCCCGCGCGCGGGCAATGTCCTGACTGGGGCCGCTCATATCGAGATGCACCACTTCGCCCGGTATCCCCAGATCGGTCATGTTCTGGGCCAGCATCATGGCGGCGTCGCCGGTGCCGCCGCCTGCGACCAGCGCGTTGAAGGGGGCCGTCAGATCGCGTCGCCCACCAAAGACATAGTGATTGACCTCGGGAATGTTGCTCGGTGATCCGGTGATCAGCCGTGTGCGTTCATCCTCGGGGTCGCGCGCGGGATAGGGATAGGATTCGTACTGGGAGCGCACCAGGCGATCGCGGGTCTTGCTGTCGGACATGTCGTGTTCAGCCGTCGATATTGATCACAAGACGCCCGGTCGACTGGCGTCCTTCGAGCATGGCGAGCGCCTTGGGGGCGTCGGCCAGGGGAAAGATCTGCGAAACGTGAGGCTTGAGCTTGCCCTCATCCCACCAGCGGGTGAGTTCGGCAAAGCCGTTGCGGAAGACCTCCGGGTCCCGGGTGCGATAGGCCCCCCAGTACACGCCGACGATGGAGATGTTCTTCACCAGCAGGTAGTTGCCGGGAAATTGCGGGACATCGCCGCTGGCAAATCCGATCACCAGAAAACGGCCGCACCAGGCCATCGATCGCATTGCTGCCTGAGCCAGATCGCCGCCAACCGGGTCATAGACCACGTCGACGCCGTGCCCGTCGGTCAGTTTCTTGATCTCCGCACGTAGGTCGTCATCGGTGTAGTTGATCAGGTGGTCCGCGCCGCGATCGGCCGCAAGCGCCAGTTTCTCCGCCGAGGAAGCCGCCGCTATTACCGTGGCCCCCATGGCCTTGGCGCATTCGATCGCGGTCAGGCCGACACCGCCACCCGCGCCGAGAACCAGCACGGTTTCCCCGGGCTGCAGATTGGCGCGGTGGGCAAGGGCTAGATGAGAGGTGCCATAGGCAATAGGAAAGGCCGCGGCGGTTGCGTCATCCATGCCCTCGGGCATCGGGAAGACGGTGGCGGCGTTGCACACGGCTTCTTCGGCAAAGCCCCCGGTCGAGACGACCGCCATCACCCGGTCGCCGGGTTTGAAGTCCGTCACGTCGTCGGCGACTTCGAGGATTTCACCTGCGCCTTCGAGGCCCAGTGCGAAGGGCAGTTCGGGCTTTTCCTGGTAATGGCCGCGCACCAGCACGGTGTCGGCAAAGTTCACACCGGCGGCGCGCATGCGAATGCGGACCTGACCGGGGCCCATCTCGGGTACGGGAAGTTCACCCAGCTTGAGGGTATCCGGGTCGCCCCAGTTTTCACAAACGATCGCACGCATCTCACGGGTCTCCGTTTCGTCAGAATTTCAGCGCGGCGGTCGGCCGCAAGGTGCCGACATCCTTGCCGGACCAGTTGGTTTGAACCGGGTGGAGCCGATCCGTCAATATCGCACGCTGTTGTGTGGTCAGCGCGTCGAGCTGATGCAGGGTGTGGATCATGGCCAGTTCCGCCGCGCGGCTGGCCCCGTCATCGATCTTCAGGGCGACCCCAAACCCGAGGGCGGGCAGGATCGCCGTGTAGACTCCTTCCGCCCCGCCCTTGACCAGAACCTCGGGCCCGGCGGCGGCGATCACATTGGTGCCGAAGGCATTGCTGCCATGGATGTAGAAGGGTTGCGCGGCCATGGCATCGCGAATGCGGGTGACGGCGGCCTGACGCACCTCGGGCTGATCGGCGGGATCGGCCATGCGCGCCATGGCGAGAGCCAGATTGCCCAGGGGCATCGCCCAGACCGGCACCGTACAGCCATCGATCCCGCGCGCGGCCCGGCCAAGGTCGTAGCCGGTCATCGATTCGAACACGCCCAGCACCCGCTGCTGCACCGGGTGGGTGACATTGGTATAGCCGTCCACCGCTTCACCCTTGTGCAGCGCGGTGGCGATCATGCCCGCATGCTTGCCTGAACAATTGTTGTGGAGGGCCTGGACCGGCTTGATTGCCGAGCGGGGAAACATCTCCCGCGTCACATCGCCGATCGCGTGTACCACGGTGCCGTCTGGTGCCACCACGGCGATCGCGCCGCGATGCCGGCTCTCGACGAAGTCGCCCCGCACGACCTCGACGAGCACCGGATTGGCACTCTCTCCGGCGGCAGGCTGTTCGGGGTGGCGTAGCTGAATGAGGTCGTCCATTGCGGGCCACCTTGCCTCGCTCACAGGGGCCATGCAAGTTAGCGCCACGCGGGAAATCGAAGCGAGGGGTTATGTCGGAAAACAGAATACGCGGCTATTTTGCGGTCGGGGTCGAGGGCATTTCCAAGCCCATGAATGTCGGCGCGATCATGCGGACCGCCCATGCTTTTGAGGCGAGTTTCGTCTTCACCATCGGTGCGGTCTATTCGAAGCGCGAGGGCGGTCGCTCGGACACTTCGGATGCGCCGGCCCATCTGCCGCTGCATGAATATGACGGGCTCGATGATTTCACCCTGCCGCGGGGCTGCGAGCTGGTGGGGGTGGAGCTCACCGATGACGCCGTCGACCTGCCGAGTTTCCGCCATCCCCAGCGGGCTGCCTATGTGCTCGGTCCCGAGCGCGGCTCCCTGTCCCCCGAGCTGTCGGCGCGGTGCACCCATGTCGTCAAGATTCCGACACGTTTCTGCGTCAATGTCGGCGTTGCGGCGGCGATCGTGATGTATGACCGCACGCTCACACTGGGGCGGTATCCCGAGCGGCCGTTGATGCCGGGGGGACCGCGTGAAGCTCTTCCGGACCACGTACATGGCGGTCCGGTCTTTCGTGGCCGGGATACCTCCGAAAAGGCCGAACGATAACAAGACCTTGATCACGGAGTGGCTTGGCATGACTCGGATCGAATTGTTAGGACTCCCCGCATGATGTTCTCAGGAAAACTCTCCCTCTGGTTGTTGGCTGCCGCGCTCGGACTGGCTGTTGCCGGACCGCAGACCGCTCACGCGCAGAACGCCGAACTCATCGGGAATTACAAGGACTGGGATGCCTATACCCGTGGTACGGCGGGCAACCGGTTCTGCTACATGGTCTCCAAGCCGAAGGAAGCGAGCCTGCGCTCGCGCCGTGGCGAGATTTTCTTCCTGGTCTGGCACCGGCCCAATCAGAAGGAGTTCGATGTCGTCCAGGTCGATATCGGCTATCCGTTCAAGGAAGGTTCCGAGGTCGAGGTCCGTGTGGGGAGCAATTCCTGGACCCTGTTCACCCGCGAAGAGAGCGCCTGGACCTACAAGCCGGCCGATGACAAGGCCCTGGTTGCGGCCCTCCGCAAAGGTGCGCGGATGACCGTCAAGGGCACCTCGAAACGCAACAATGCGACGACGGATTCCTATTCCCTCAAGGGCACGAGCGCGGCCTATGCGGCCATCGGGAAGGCCTGCGGGCGCAGCTGACGCGTCAGCTTTGCTTGCGTTCCCGCCCCTCGCGGCCTATGTGAGGCGCCATGCCGATGAACCCTGATACCTTTGCCGCGCCTGTTGCGGATGCCGATGCACCGATCAACCTGATTGGCATGGACCGTGAGGACATGGCCGCCGAGCTTGCCAGCATGGGCGAGCCGAAGTTTCGGGCGGACCAGCTCTTCAAATGGGTCTATGGCCGCGGTGTGACCGATTTCGAGGAGATGACCAATATCTCCAAGCCGCTGCGCGCCCGGCTGGCCGAGCGCTTCGTGGTGGCCCGCCCCGGGATTGCGCGCGATCTGGCTTCGACGGACGGCACCCACAAATGGCTGCTCAATCTTGGTGACGGCAATGAGGTCGAGTGCGTCCACATTCCCGAAAGCGACCGCGGGACCCTCTGCGTCTCCAGCCAGGTGGGCTGCACCCTGAACTGCCGTTTCTGCCACACCGGCACCCAGCGTCTCGTGCGCAATCTGGGCCCGACCGAGATTGTCGGCCAGATCATGCTGGCCCGCGACCACCTGAGCGAATGGCCGACCCTTGAACGCCCAACGATCTATGAGCGCGAACTCTCCAACATCGTGATGATGGGGATGGGCGAGCCGCTCTACAATTTCGACAATGTGGCCAAGGCGCTGCAGATCGTCATGGATGATGCCGGGATCGCCATTTCCCGGCGCCGGATCACCCTCTCGACCGCCGGTGTCGTGCCGCTGATCCGACGTTGTGGCGAGGAACTGGGGGTCAATCTGGCGGTGTCGCTCCACGCCACCCGTGATGATTTGCGCGACGAGATTGTTCCGATCAACCGGAAATACCCCATTGCCGAACTGCTCGATGCCTGTCGTGACTATCCCGGCCTGCGCAATTCGCGGCGGATCACCTTCGAATACGTCATGTTGCGCGATGTGAATGACAGCGATGCGGATGCCCGTGAACTGGTGCGCATAATTGCGGGCATTCCCGCAAAGGTGAATTTGATTCCCTTCAATCCGTGGCCGGGCGCGCCCTATGACCGCTCCACCGATGAACGGATCGAGGCCTTTGCCGAGATCGTGCGGAATGCCGGTTATCCCTCGCCCGTTCGCACTCCGCGCGGGGAAGACATCATGGCCGCCTGCGGCCAGCTGAAGTCCGACAGCGAACGCCCGCGCCGCGCGGCAGCGGAATAAATCTATCCCGCCGTCACGGCGCACGGTCCCCGCTTACCAGAATTCCGCGTCCATACTACCTTTGCGGGAGGGGAAGTGAGGACTCATCACGCAAGGTTCGGGGGTATCACGCTTAGCGGGACCGGGCCGATGATTGATGATTTTATTCTGGGACTGGCCGTCGCGATTTTCGGCGGCGTAATGGCACTGATGGGTTTGCCATCGCGCTTTCGCACGCGCCTGCCCATCGCATTTGCGGGGCTCGCCATGGTCTGGGCGGCCCTAGCCGGGGTCCGGATCGTCCTGCCCTGGTGGCCGTATTAACCGGGCGCAGGCGGGTTGCCCCCACGGCGGGCACGACTATACTCCGCCGCGATTTTCCAGAACGAACGGAACCATGCCATGACGTCGGGCGACGTAAAGAAAGTTGTGCTGGCCTATTCGGGCGGCCTCGATACTTCGGTGATCCTCAAATGGCTGGAGGAGACCTATGGCTGCGAGATCGTGACCTTCACGGCCGATCTCGGGCAGGGCGAAGAGCTGGAACCGGCGCGGGCGAAAGCCGAGATGTTCGGCGTTAAGGAAATCTATATCGAGGATCTGCGCGAGGAATTCGTGCGCGACTATGTCTTCCCGATGTTCCGCGCCAATGCCGTCTATGAAGGCGTCTACCTGCTCGGCACGTCGATTGCCCGCCCGCTGATCGCCAAGCGCCAGATCGAGATTGCCCATGAGACCGGCGCGGATGCCGTGTCCCACGGCGCAACCGGCAAGGGCAATGATCAGGTGCGGTTCGAACTGGGCTATTACGCCCTCGATCCCGACATCACGGTGATTGCGCCCTGGCGCGAATGGGACCTGACCTCGCGGACGAAACTTCTCGACTTCGCCGAAAAGCACCAGATTCCCATCGCCAAGGACAAGCGCGGCGAAGCTCCGTTCTCGGTGGATGCAAACCTGCTGCACATTTCCGCCGAAGGCAAAGTGCTCGAGGATCCTTGGGTCGAATCCGAGGAATACATCTATTCCCGTTCGGTCTCGCCCGAAGACGCCCCGGACAAGCCGACCTATATCGAGATGGATTTCGAGCAGGGGGATCCGGTCGCCATCGACGGCGAACGCCTGTCCCCGGCCATGCTGGTCACCCGGCTGAACGAACTGGGTGGCGCCAATGGCATTGGCCGGCTCGATCTCGTGGAAAACCGGTTTGTCGGCATGAAGTCCCGCGGGGTCTACGAGACCCCGGGCGGCACCATCCTGCTGGCTGCCCATCGGGGCATGGAATCCATCACTCTGGATCGCGAGGCCATGCATCTCAAGGACGAGCTGATGCCCCGCTATGCCAAGCTGGTCTATAACGGTTTTTGGTTCGCCCCCGAGCGCGAGATGATACAGGCCGCCATCGACAAGAGTCAGGAGCGGGTCTCCGGCACAGTCCGGGTCAAGCTCTATAAGGGCATGGCCACGGTTGTCGGGCGCAAATCCGAACAGAGCCTCTACTCTCTTGATCACGTGACCTTCGAGGATGACCAGGTCTATGACCAGCGCGACGCCGAGGGCTTCATCAAGCTTCAGGCCCTGCGGCTGCGCCTGGCGAAGGCCCTGCGGGACTAGGTTCTAGCCGATCCCCGGCCAGGCAGACTTGCCGACCACGAAGGGGTGCACAGCGACAAGGGCGAGATAGATCGCCACGCTGAGCAGCAGTCGCCACCAGCCGATGCCGGCCCAGTCCATGATGGTGCGCTTGGTAAGAAGCGCCCCGAAGGGGACGGCGCTGGTGGTCAGCAGAACCGGCCCCCAATCCGCGCCGTAGTGAAACTCCCGCCGCTTGTCGATATGCCACAT
>Ga0055584_100000818_pt1 | contig 29841 bp, 20 predicted proteins | sample OSDHelmetaG_FD_58716 | JGI IMG/M metagenome (GOLD analysis project Ga0055584, IMG submission 58716) | Pelagic marine sediment microbial communities from the LTER site Helgoland, North Sea, for post-phytoplankton bloom and carbon turnover... | ecosystem: Environmental > Aquatic > Marine >... | reverse complement strand
AGGGTGGTACCGTTCGTGATGATTCCAAGACGGTTACGATTGCAGCTTCCCACGTTGAGTATCAGAGCGAGACCCGCCACTACGCCCACGTCGACTGCCCAGGGCACGCCGATTATGTGAAAAACATGATCACCGGTGCTGCGCAGATGGATGGTGCGATCTTGGTGGTAGCCGCTGATTCCGGCCCCATGCCTCAGACCCGCGAGCACATTCTTCTCGCCCGTCAGGTTGGCGTGCCGTCGATCGTGGTCTACATGAACAAGTGCGATCTTGTTGATGATGAAGAATTGCTCGACCTCGTTGAAATGGAAGTTCGCGACCTGCTCAGCAAGTATGATTTCCCCGGTGATGACACCCCGGTTATCCGTGGTAGCGCGACTGCGGCCATGGAAGGCAAGGAAGAGGGCGAAAACGCCATTCAAGAATTGCTGAAGGCCGTCGACGAGCACGTTCCGCTGCCGCCGCGTGATGTTGATCAACCGTTCCTGATGTGTGTGGAAGACGTTTTCAACATTGAAGGTCGTGGCACTGTGCTTACTGGCCGGGTTGAGCGTGGTATTCTGAAGAAGATGGAAGAAGTCGAAATCGTCGGCTTGCGGGACACTCGCAAGACCACCGCGACCGACATCGAAATGTTCCGCAAGTTGCTGGACTCCGCTGAAGCGGGTGACAACGTCGGCATCTTGTTGCGTGGCATCAAAAAGGAAGATGTGGAACGCGGAATGGTGCTCGCCAAGCCCGGGACCATCAAACCTCACACCAAGTTCAAGGCTGAGCTTTACGTCTTGAGCAAGGATGAAGGTGGCCGTCACACGCCGTTCTTCTCGAATTACCGTCCGCAGTTTTATTTCCGCACCACGGACGTCACTGGTACCATCGGTTTGCCTGAAGGTACTGAAATGGTGATGCCGGGTGACAATGTTTCCGTTGATGTTGAACTTATCGCGCCGGTTGCGATGGAGAAAGGTCAGCGCTTCGCCATTCGCGAAGGTGGCCGAACCATCGGTGCCGGTCGTGTGAGTGAAGTGGTCGAATAAGATCGCTTCACCGCTGAGACTCTTTGGGAGCGCGGGATAAAACCCGCCTCCCTTTTCGTCTCTCCGGAAGCGATTGTTGAATTTGGCTAGGGCGGTAGCTCAATTGGCTAGAGTTGCGGTCTCCAAAACCGTCGGTTGGGGGTTCGAGTCCCTCCCGCCCTGCCACCCAAAAACTTGATGCGGAGGGGTGGCAGAGTGGTCGAATGCGGCGGTCTTGAAAACCGCTGTCCGGGAAACCGGACCGGGGGTTCGAATCCCTCCCCCTCCGCCAGGTAATTTGAAAGAACAGAAAACGTGAGCACGTTTCAATACATACTGATCGGCATTGCCGCCGTGGTCTTCCTCTGGGCGTGGAGGAAGGGTCATCTCCTGCGCATGGCAGCATATGTTGGTGAGACGAAAGTCGAACTGCGCAAGTGCAATTGGCCATCGAAGGACGAACTCAAGGGTTCGACCGTTTTGGTTATGATGTCCGTTGCGGCGATCGGTGTCTTTACGTTCTTGGTCGACACGATCGTGTCGACCGTCATCAAGTACGTGATGAGTTGATTTTATGAGCGAAGAGATTACAGCCAAGCCGATGTGGTTCGCGTTACACACCCTCTCCGGGCAGGAGATGAAGGTGCGCGACAGCATCATGAAGCGAATCAAGGCTGAGGAGATGCAGGACTATATCCAGGAAGTATTGCTTCCGATGGAGAAGGTCGTGGAGGTGCGCAACCAGAAGAAGACGGTTACGCAACGCAAGCTCCATCCCGGTTACGTCTATATCGACATCGCTCTCCTGGATGAGAACATGCGCATTCTCGAGAAACCTTGGTATTTCATCAAGGATACGCCGGGCATTATTGGATTTGTGGGTGGCGAGCGTCCAATCCCGTTGGAAACGAGGGAGATTGACGAAATTAAGGAACAGATCGCTGATTCGGAAGACGTCGAACGTCCCCGGGTCAACTTTGAGATCGGTGAAACGGTCAAGATTAACGACGGCCCATTTCTCAACTTCAGTGGCGTGATTGAGGAAATCGATCCTGAGCGTGGCAAACTGAAAATTACGGTAGATATTTTTGGCCGGAAGACTCCGGTGGAACTGGAATACTGGCAGGTGGAGAAATCCTAAGCCGCAACTGATTCTGTAAAATGGCGAAGAAAGCAACTGGACAAATCAAACTTCAAATCCCGGCAGGGCAAGCCAATCCGGCTCCTCCCGTCGGTCCGGCACTCGGTCAGCAAGGCGTCAACATCATGGGCTTCTGCAAGGAGTTCAACGCCAAGACCAAGGACAAGGCTGGTCTGGTGATTCCGGTGGTGATCACCGTCTACCAGGACAAGAGCTTCACTTTCATCACCAAGTCGCCACCCGCAGCCATTCTGTTGAAGAAGGCCGCCGGTATCGCTTCGGGATCGAAGATCCCGAACAAGGACAAGGTCGGCAAGGTGACCCGAAAACAAGTTCTCGAAATCGTGAAGACGAAGATGGAAGACCTGAACGCCAGCAGCGAAGACGCGGCGTTCAATATCATCGCCGGAACGGCCCGAAGCATGGGCATCGAGATCGCAGACTGAAGAAAAACAAACTGCGGGAGAGCTGAATGGCTCGTCTGAACCGCTCAAAAAATGCCTAGCAAACGTTATAAAAAAGCCCTCGAACTGATTGAGCAGGACCGCAAATACGCGTTGAAAGACGCGGTTGAGATTCTCGCCAAGTTCCCGAAAACCAAATTTGATGAGACGGTGGAAGTTGCTTTCCGTCTCGGAGTCGATCCCCGCCAGTCGGACCAGATGGTCCGTGGCACGGTGCCGCTTCCCAATGGTAGCGGCAAGGAGGTCAAGGTTGTCGTATTTGCCAAAGATGGACCGGCAGCCGATGCCGCCACGGCAGCCGGTGCGGACTTCGTCGGATTCGACGACATGATCAAGAAGTGTCAGGAAGGCTGGACCGGCTTTGATGTCGCCGTTGCGACTCCGGAAGCCATGGTGGAAGTTCGCAAACTGGGCCGTGTGCTCGGTCCCCGCGGCTTGATGCCGAATCCCAAGACCGGCACGGTCACCGACGATACGGCTACCGCCGTCAAGGCGGTAAAGGCTGGACGTGTCGAATTCAAGGTCGACAAGACATCCAATCTCGCAGTCGTTGCTGGCAAGCGGTCATTCAATGCGGAGCAGCTCGAAGAGAATATTCGTACGATCTTCGATGCCGTGGCGAAGGCCAAACCGGATAGCAGCAAAGGCGCATACGTCAGAAGTGCCACCCTCACGGCATCCATGAGTCCCGCCATCGCGGTGGACGTCAATGACGTCGTCGCCGCCTGATAGAAAAGAACCCCAACCAGAAACATTTGATCCATGCGCGAAGCAAAGAAATTTATCACTGAGGAGTACCTCAACCGCCTCAGTAACTCGCCGTTTTTTGTAGTCGTCGACTACACCGGCCTCACCGTTGACCACTTCAGTGAACTCCGCAATCGCCTCCACGGTGTGGAAGCCGAAGTGCACGTCGTCAAGAACCGCATCTTTAAGATCGCCGCGAAGGAGTCTGGTGTGGATATGGACGGCACCATGAAGGGGCAGTTGGCCGTCGTGACTGGAGCACAGGACATCGCCGGTGCATCCAAGGTTCTCAAGACTTTCGAGTCCGAATTTGACAAGCCGAAGCTGCAGTTCGGCTACATGGGCGAAGACCGTCTGGAAACGGACGAACTGAAGCAGATCGCAGATCTGCCGCCGTTGGATGTCCTTCGTGGTCAGCTCCTCGGAGTGTTGAACGCGCCGGCCACCAAGCTCGCCACCCTCATCAACACCCCGGGCACGCAGTTGGCGCAGGTCGTCAAGGCCAAGGCCGAGAAGGGCGAATGATTTGAACAATTTCATTCCCGCATGGTCGGGAGTGAGTAACCGAAACCCAATAGAGTGAATCGTCGGACCACGGGCCGTGGTCATAAATCAGCGGAAGCCTTCGCTGGCGTCGAGACTAAGAACGAAAGAAAAGAAAAATGGCAGATCTGGATAACCTGGTAGAAGAACTCAGCAAGCTCACCGTTTTGGAAGCCGCTGATCTCGTGAAACAACTCGAAGACAAGTGGGGCGTCAGCGCCGCGGCTCCGGTCGCAGTTGCAGCCGCAGCTCCCGCCGGTGGCGATGCAGCTCCCGCTGAAGAAAAGACCGAATTCGACCTCATCCTCGAAAACTTCGGTGGCAACAAGATCGCTGTCATCAAGGCAGTGCGTGCCGTCAAGGCCGGTCTCGGCCTCGCCGAAGCCAAAGGGCTCGTCGAAGGTGCTCCGAAACCTCTCCTCGAAGGTGCTTCGAAGGAAGAAGTCGAAGAGGCCAAGAAGAAGCTCGAAGAAGCGGGCGCCAAAGTCACGGTCAAGTAAGACCTTTTTGTGGAGTCGACGGGTTGAACCCCGTCGGCTCTGCCAATCGGGTTTCGGAATTACTCAACGCGGATTATTGATTGGTTTTAGGTTACAGAAAGATTTCGGGCAGGTTTCCAGTGGGGCGCTGGTGACCGGCCTGTTTTGTCGTTAACAGCATTGTTCGGACTGACAAACCGAACGGGAACAAAAAGTATGGCAACCAGGAACGAACGGAAAAACTTTGGCACGATCAAGGAGATCATTCTCCCACCGAATCTGATCGAAGTACAAAACAACTCTTACGTTGATTTTCTCCAGACGGATGTCGCGTTGAGCAAACGACGAGATCTCGGTTTGGAAGCTGTCTTCCGGGAAGTTTTTCCCATTGAGAGCTACGACGGCAAAACTGTTCTCGACTACAAAGGCTACGAGATCAGCGAGCCGAAGCTCAGTTGGCTCGATTCCCTTCGCGAAGGTGTGACTTTCGGTGCCGCCTTGCACGTGACCTTCATGTTGCAGGACGAGAAGGGTGCCCGCGAAGAGAAGGTGTTCATGGGCGAAATGCCACTGATGACTCCGCAAGGCTCATTTGTGATCAACGGTGCCGAGCGCGTGATTGTTTCGCAGTTGCATCGTTCGCCGGGTATCGCTTTCGAAGCCACCCAGCATCCGAACGGCAAGACGCTGCACAGTTTTCGCATCATCCCGGATCGTGGATCCTGGTATGAAGCCCAATTCGACACGAGCGACATGCTCTATGTCTACCTCGATCGCAAGAAGCGCCGTCGTAAGTTTCTGACGACGACTTTCTTCCGCGCGATTTCGGGCCTCGACGAAGAGAAGAAGCCGAAGAAGGGCGAAGTTCGCGGTACTGACGAAGAGATCATCCGACTCTTCTATGATATCGAAGAAATCGCCGTCAAAAAGGCGGAGAAGCTTGAAGATATTTCGACCAAAGTCCTCATCGAGGATGTTATCGATGAAGACAAGTTCATCGTGGTAGCCCGCGCTTTTGAGCCGCTTTCCAAGGCGGTTATCAAGCAGATTATCGAACTCGGCGTCAAAAAAATCCGCGTCGTGGATACTGCCGTCGATGACGGCATCATCATCAAGTGTCTCAAGAAGGATCCGACCAAGAACGAGGAAGAGGCCCTCAAGGATATCTACCGTCGCCTGCGTCCGGGCGATCCTCCTACCGCAGCGAATGCCCGTGCGCTCATCAAGCGCCTGTTCTTTGATCCGAAGCGTTATGATCTGGGTCGTGTCGGTCGGTACAAGATGAATCAGAAACTCGGTTTTGAAGATGCCTTCGATACCCGCATTCTGACGAAGGAAGATCTTGTTGCGGCAACCCGTTACCTCCTCAAGTTGAAGCTCGGAGACGGATCGATTGATGACATCGATCACCTCGGCAGCCGTCGTATTCGTACTGTCGGTGAATTGCTTGCCAATCAGTGTCGCGTGGGCTTGGCCCGCACGGAGCGTCTGGTGAAGGAGCGTATGACGCTCTTCGACCAGGAAGTTGACACCATGACTCCGGCCAAACTGATCAACCCGAAAGCGTTGTCTGCAGTCGTTCGGGACTTCTTCGGCCGTAGCCAGTTGTCCCAGTTCATGGACCAGATCAACCCGCTCGCCGAACTGACGCACAAGCGCCGCTTGTCCGCACTTGGCCCTGGTGGTCTATCCCGTGATCGGGCCGGTTTCGAGGTCCGTGACGTTCATCCGTCGCATTATGGTCGAATCTGCCCGATCGAAACGCCTGAAGGTCCGAACATCGGCCTGATCGCTTCGTTGGCGACATTTGCCCGCGTGAACGATTTCGGTTTCATCGAGACGCCTTATCGCAAGGTAGTGAAGGGCCGGGTTACGACTCAGATCGACTACCTTACCGGTGATCGCGAAGAGCAATACATCATCGCGCAGGCCAATGCGCCGATGGATGACAAGGGCAATTACAAGAATCCGACCGTCACCTGTCGTTGCCGTGGGGACTTCATCGATGTCCCGCCGGAACAGGTCGACTATATGGACGTGTCGCCCAAGCAGCTCGTCTCTGTTGCTGCCGGACTCATCCCCTTCCTAGAGCACGATGATGCGAACCGCGCACTCATGGGCTCGAACATGCAACGGCAGGCTGTGCCGCTCTTGAACACCGATGCGCCGTACGTCGCCACGGGAATGGAACAGCGGGTTGCCCAAGATTCCATGGCGGTTATCACCTGCCAGTCTGACGGTATCGTGGCTTCCGTCGAAGGTGACCAGATTGTCATCACGAAGGACGGCTTGTTGCCGGAGTCCAAAAAGAAACTCAGGCACGACCCGGGCAATGACCTCTACGTTTACGAACTGCGGAAGTTCATGCGTTCGAATGCCGCCACCTGCATCAACCAGAAGCCGTTGGTGAAGAAAGGCGACAAGGTCAAAAAGGGAACTCCCATTGCTGATGGTCCCTGCACCGACGGTGGTGAATTGGCGCTGGGTCGCAATGTGCTCGTCGCGTTCATGCCTTGGAACGGATTCAACTTCGAGGACGCGATCCTGATCAGCGAACGAATCGTCAAGGACGACGTTTTCACATCAATTCACGTTGATGACTACGAAGTCGGAGCCCGGGATACGAAACTGGGTCCCGAGGAAATCACGCGTGATATTCCGAACCTTGGCGAAGAGGCACTCAAGAACCTTGGCCCTGACGGAGTTATCCGCGTGGGCGCAGAAGTGAAACCTGGTGACATCCTCGTCGGGAAAATCACGCCGAAGAGTGAGACTGAACTTGCACCGGAAGAACGACTCCTGCGCGCCATTTTCGGTGAGAAGGCTGCCGACGTTAAGGACACTTCGCTGAAGGTTCCGTCGGGAACTTACGGCATCATCATGGATGTCAAAGTCTCCTCCAAGAAACTGGATGGAACGGGTGGCGGTGGGATGACCTCGGGGTCGACCACCGTGTCCAAGGACGCCAAGCGTGCCACCAAACAGATCGAAGAAGAATTCAAGAGCAAGAGCGACACGTTGCGTGAACAGCTCACCGAATCGCTCTCCAACATTCTGCTCGGTGAGAAGATTCCGTTGGACGTTGTGAACAGCGAGACCGGCGAGATCATCATTCCCGCCAATCGCAAGATCACCAAGACGCTGCTGCGCAAACTCTCCCAGGTTTACGACCGCATCGAGATCGATCCGTCTCCGATCCGTAACAAGATCAACGAGATTATCGGCAGCTTCAAACGCAAGTTTGACGACCTCCAGATGCAGCACGACGAAGAGATGGAACGCACCGAATCGGGTGACGAAGTCGATCCTGGCGTCATCAAGTCCGTCAAGGTGTTCATCGCCTCGAAACGGAAGCTCTCCGTTGGTGACAAGATGGCCGGTCGGCATGGCAACAAGGGTGTGGTCGCCAAGATCGTTCCTGAAGAAGACCTGCCGTTCCTCGAAGATGGAACTCCGGTGGACATCGTGTTGAACCCACTGGGCGTGCCTTCACGTATGAACGTGGGGCAGTTATTGGAAACTCATTTGGGTTGGGCGGCCAGTGTGCTCGGGCTCAAGTTTGCCACGCCTGTCTTCGACGGCATCAAGGAATCGGACATCCGGAAGTACATGAAGGAAGCCGATCAGAAGATGAAGACGGAGAAGAATGCCGCTCTCGTCAACGAGGCTGGCAAGGCGCAGCTCTACGACGGTCGCACCGGTGAGCCATTCGACCAGACCGTGGTTGTCGGCTACATCTACATGCTGAAACTCGGCCACTTGGTCGCGGACAAGATTCATGCCCGTGCGGTTGGTCCCTACTCCTTGGTCACCCAGCAACCGCTCGGTGGTAAGGCTCAGTACGGTGGTCAGCGATTCGGAGAAATGGAAGTGTGGGCCATGGAAGCCTATGGCGCGGCTTATACCCTTCAGGAACTGCTTACGGTCAAATCGGACGATGTCCAGGGCCGCACGCGGATCTACGAGAGTATCGTCAAGGGCGACAATTCATTGGAGGCCGGCGTGCCGGAATCGTTCAACGTGTTGGTGAAGGAAATGCAGTCTCTCGGACTGGACGTGAAGGTCGGCTTCACGAATCAGGCCGGTCAATCCCAGCAATCGAGCGCGGATGCCTTCGCCGCTCTCGCCAGTTAATTCGCAACGTAGCAACCAAAAAAGAATACCATGATCTCAGCTAAAGAATCTGCTCGCGAACTGCTCGGCCTGGACAAGGTCAACCTGGTTGATTACGTCGCCATTTCGGTGGCTTCCCCCGAGAACATCCGCGCCTGGTCAAAGGGCGAGGTAAAGAATCCCGAGACCATCAACTACCGGACATTCAAGCCGGAAAAAGGTGGTCTCTTCTGCGAACGTATTTTCGGTCCTGTGAAGGACTGGGAATGTTCCTGCGGCAAATACAAGCGCATCAAACATCGCGGCGTTGTCTGCGATCGTTGCGGTGTCGAAGTCACCCTCGCCCGCGTTCGTCGCGAGCGCATGGGCCACATCGAACTTTCCGTGCCGGTATCGCACATTTGGTTCTTCAAGTGCATGCCCTCACGCATCGGGCTCATGCTTGACATGACCGCCCGCAATCTTGAGCGCGTCATCTATTACGAGGACTACCTCGTGGTTGATCCTGGCAACACTCCGCTGGTGAAGCATCAGTTGCTCAGCGAAATGGAAATGCGCGAGGCTCGTGAAACCTATGGTGCCGAAGCCTTTGTGGCGAAGATTGGTGCCGAAGGTGTTCGTGACGCTTTGGCAAACGTCCAGCTCGAGTCCACGATCGTGGATCTGCAGGAGGCGATGACCCAGACGCGTTCCAAGCAGATTCGCAAGAAACTCGCCAAGCGCATCAAATTGCATCAGGGCTTCATCACTTCGAATGCCCGTCCGGAGTGGATGATCCTTACGGTTCTGCCGGTGATTCCTCCGGATTTGCGTCCGTTGGTGCCGTTGGAAGGTGGCCGTTTCGCAACTTCCGATCTGAACGATCTTTATCGTCGGGTCATCAACCGGAACAACCGCCTGAAGAACCTGCTGCAGCTCAAGACTCCGGAGGTCATTATCCGGAACGAGAAGCGCATGTTGCAGGAAGCCTGCGACGCTTTGTACGACAATGGTCGTCACGGTCGCGCCGTAACCGGTGCCGGTAACCGTGCTCTCAAATCCTTGTCTGACATGCTGAAGGGCAAGAGCGGTCGTTTTCGCCAGAATCTGCTCGGTAAGCGTGTCGATTACTCGGGTCGTTCCGTGATCGTCATCGGTCCTTCCCTCAAACTGCATCAGTGCGGTCTGCCGAAGAAGATGGCGCTCGTGCTTTTCGAGCCGTTCATCATTCGCAAGCTGAAGGAGCGTGGCTACGTGCACACGGTTCGTTCGGCGAAGAAGATGATCGAACGTCAGTCACCTGAAGTGTGGGATATCTTGGAAGAAGTCACCAAGGGCCACCCGGTGATGTTGAATCGTGCTCCCACGCTTCACCGTCTGTCCATCCAGGCTTTCGAACCGACTCTGATTGAAGGTGAAGCCATCCGGGTTCACCCGCTGGTTTGCACCGCGTACAACGCGGACTTCGACGGCGACCAGATGGCTGTGCACGTTCCGCTATCCGTGGAAGCGCAGTTGGAAGCCCGCACCTTGATGCTGGCTCCCAACAACATCTTCAACCCGTCCAGCGGGAAGCCGATCATGACGCCGTCGCAGGATATTACGCTGGGATGTTATTATCTGACCATCGAGCCCAAGGAACCGAAAGAGGAAGGCAAGCGCCTGTCTGTGTTCGGTACCAAGGGTGATGCAATTTTTGCCCATCATGACGGTGAGCTCGACACGCACGACCGGGTGATGTTGGCCAACCCGGACAAGGGCAAGGACACCGTTTTTGGTAACAAGGAAGCCAGCGTCATCGAAACCACCATCGGCCGCGTCGTGTTCTCTGAGATCTGGCCGACGGAACTCGGTTTCCCGAACAAACCCATGAACAAGGGTGCACTCGGTGACATCATCGCCGCCTGTTACAAATTCTGTGGTCACGCAGCGACCGTGAAAGCCTTGGATGCGCTGAAGACTCTTGGCTTCAACGAGGCTACCCGTTCCGGATGTTCCATCGGTGTCGATGACATGATCATTCCGGATGCGAAGAAGAAAGAAATCGCCGACGGCACCAAGCAGATCAACCAGGTTGAAAAGCAACATCGCGCAGGTGCCATCACCACGGGTGAACGATACAACAAGATTATCGACATCTGGACGCATTGCACCGACCAGATCGCGAATGTGATGCTGGACACCCTCCGCGAAAACAAAGGCCGGGATGAATTCAATCCGGTCGCATTGATGGTCGATTCCGGTGCTCGTGGTAACAAGGCACAGGTTCGCCAGCTCGCTGGTCTGCGTGGTCTGATGGCCAAGCCATCCGGTGACATCATTGAAAAACCGATTCTGTCTAACTTCCGCGAAGGTTTGACCGTGTTGGAATACTTCATTTCGACTCACGGTGCTCGTAAGGGTCTCGCTGATACTGCTCTCAAAACCGCTGACTCGGGTTACATGACCCGTAAGCTGGTGGATGTTTCACAGGACGTGATTGTTCGGGAACAGGATTGCGGAACCACCAACGGGATCTTGATCGGTGAGATCAAGGAAGGTGAGGAAGTCGTGATGACGATCGGTTCTCGTGTTGTCGGACGCTTTTCGGCTGATGACATCATTGATCCGAGCAACGACGAACTCATTGCTCCTGCGAATACGCTCATCGTCGAAGCGATGGCGAAGCGCATCGATGTCTCCGACTTGGAGCGCGTCAAACTTCGTTCGGTGCTCACCTGTGAAACCAAGCATGGCACATGTATTCATTGTTATGGCCGCAACCTGGCCACTGGTGGACTGGTCAAACCGGGTGAAGCGGTCGGGATTATTGCCGCTCAGTCGATTGGCGAACCGGGCACGCAGTTGACCATGCGCACGTTCCATATCGGTGGTATCGCTTCCGGTGGATTCAAGCAGCCGGAAATTCAGGTCCGCAGCGGCGGTAAGATCAAATACCAGGACCTCCGGGTTGTGGAACTTGAAGGCGGCAGCAATATCGTTCTGAACAAACACGGCAGCGTCATTATCCTAGATGAGGACGGCCGCGAGCTTGAGAATTACAACGTCGTCATTGGTGCGGTCATTTCCGCTCCGGATGGCAGCGAAGTTAAAAAGGGCGAGACCATTGTTCAATGGGATCCATACAACGTGCCGATTCTTTCCGAAAAGGCCGGTAAGATTCGTTTCAATGACATCATTGAAGGAGTGACGATGAAGCAGGAGATCAACGAGGCCACCGGCCAAGAAGATCTCGTGGTCATCGATCATAAGGAAGATCTCCATCCGGAGATTATTGTCGAAGACAGCAAGGGCGAAATGCGCGCTCACTACGCGATTCCTTCCGGTGCCCATATCGTGGTTGATGAAGGCGACAAGATCGTGGCCGGCACACTGCTTGCCAAGACTCCACGTCAGACTTCCAAGACGAAGGATATTACCGGTGGTCTGCCACGTGTGGCTGAACTCTTCGAAGCTCGTCGTCCCAAGGACGCGGCCGAGATCGCCAAGATCGATGGTGCGGTAGACTTTGGCGCGACCGTTCGCGGCAAGCGTTGTCTGATCGTTCGCGATCCCGAGACTGAGGAAGAGGAAGAGCACCTCATCCCGATCGGCAAACACATCATTGTGTTCAAGGGTGACTATGTGAAGAAGGGACAGCAGTTGACTGAAGGTCCAGTGGTCCCGCATGAAATTCTCGAAGTCTGCGGCACGCAGGAACTTCAGGAGCACTTGGTGAACGAAGTGCAGGAGGTTTATCGTCTGCAGGGTGTGACGATCAACGACAAGCACATCGAGATCATCATCAGCCAGATGCTTCGCAAGGTCCGTATCACCGAGCCCGGAGACACCAACTTCCTGTGGGGCGAGCAGGTCGATAAGATTGCGTTTGAAGACGAGAATGAGCGCGTTGAAGGCATGGGTGGTAAGCCCGCTGAAGCCGTGCCCGTGCTGCTCGGCATCACGAAGGCTTCTCTGGAAACTGAGAGCTTCCTTTCCGCCGCTTCGTTCCAGGATACCACGCGGGTTCTCACCGAAGCTGCAACAATGGGCAAGAAGGACTTCCTTCGTGGCTTCAAGGAAAACGTGATCATGGGGCATATCATCCCGGCCGGCTCCGGATTCGACACTCACCGTAGTGTTGAACTCAAGCCGTTGGCCGAAGAAATCGAAGTGGAGGAGCCGAACCTGCTTCTCGACGACGAGCCCGAGACGCCCTCCTTGGTCGGGTGATGAACTGACATTTGTAGAATACACCAACCCAAGGTCGTGAATGCGGCCTTGGGTTGTTACTTTTCGGATAGGAAATGGCCGCGCAATGAATTCGCGAAAATGCCGATCCGGGGTCGCCAAGAGGCGATATTAGACAGGCAATATTGCGCCGCTGATCCCGGTGCCTAACAACGAAACACGAAACAGAAAATGACTGACCTCACGAAATACCGAAACATCGGTATCTTTGCCCACGTCGACGCGGGCAAGACGACGACGACTGAACGTATCCTGAAGCTGACCGGCAAGATTCACAAAATCGGTGAAGTGCATGATGGCGCGGCTACCACCGACTTCATGGATCAGGAACAGGAACGTGGCATCACGATTCAGTCGGCTGCCACCACGTGTTTCTGGAAAGATCACCAGTTCAACATTATCGACACCCCAGGGCACGTTGACTTCACGATCGAAGTTTACCGTTCGCTCAAGGTGCTCGACGGTGGCGTGGGCGTTTTCTGTGGTTCCGGCGGTGTGGAACCCCAGTCCGAAACGAACTGGCGCTACGCCAATGATTCCAAGGTTGCCCGTATTATTTACGTCAACAAGCTCGACCGTGTCGGTGCCGATTTCTATTCCGTCGTCGACCAGGTCAAAAACATCCTGGGTGCCAAGCCGCTTGTCATGGTGTTGCCAATCGGTGACTACGAGACTTTTGTCGGCGTCGTCGATCTGCTCACCCGCAAAGCTTACGTGTGGGATGACTCTGGTCAGCCGGAAAACTTCGAGGTGCAGGACGTGCCGGAAGACATGAAGGAAAAGGTTGAGGAATATCGCGCCGAGTTGCTCGAGACCGCTGTCGAACAGGATGACGCAGCCATGGAGAAACTCCTCGAAGGCGAAGAACCTGACATGGATACGCTCAAGGCCTGTATTCGCAAGGGAACCATTGCTCTCGATTTCTTCCCAACCTACTGCGGTTCTTCCTTCAAGAACAAGGGCGTCCAGCAGGTGCTCGATGCGGTTGTGGATTATCTTCCGTCGCCGACTGAAGTGACCCCGCAACCCGAGGTCGATCTCGAAGGAATCGAAACCGGCGAGAGTGCCGTTGTTGATGCTTCCCGCCCGCTTCGCGCCTTGGCGTTCAAGATCATGGACGACCGTTACGGTGCCCTGACCTTTACGCGCGTTTATTCGGGCACACTAAACAAGGGGGAAAACGTCCTGAACACCTTCACCGGGAAAGAGGAACGCGTCGGCCGAATCGTGGAGATGCACGCCGACTCGCGTGAAGAGCGCGATTCCTGCCAAGCCGGTGACATCGTCGCCCTGGTTGGCTTGAAGAATGTTCAGACCGGGCACACCCTTTGTGACCCGGACAATCCTGCCACGCTCGAACCGATGGTGTTCCCAGATCCGGTCATCTCCGTGGCCATCGATCCGAAGGACAAGGGCTCGGTGGAGAAGATGGGCGTCGCGCTCGGTAAGATGGTGAAGGAAGACCCGTCGTTCCGCGTCGAGACCGACGAGGAAAGTGGCGAGACCATTCTGAGAGGTATGGGCGAGCTTCACCTCGACATCAAGGTGGACATCCTCAAGCGCACACACGGTGTGGAAGTCGAAGTCGGCAAGCCCCAGGTTGCCTACCGCGAGACCGTTACGAAGGAGATCACCGATTCTTACACACATAAGAAGCAGTCCGGAGGTTCCGGTCAGTTCGGTAAGATCGAGTACCGGATCACCCCGCTCGAAACCGGAGCCGGTTTCGAATTCGAATCCAAGGTTACGGGCGGCAACGTACCGCGTGAATTCTGGCCGGCGATTGAGAAGGGCTTCAAGTTTTCCAAGGACAAAGGTGTGCTCGCTGAATATCCCTGTCTGGATTTCAAGATCACGCTCTTGGACGGTGCGTTCCATGCAGTTGACTCCTCGGCGATCGCGTTTGAAATTGCGGCGAAAGCGGGTTATCGGCAGAGCATGCCGAAAGCCGGGGCGCAGTTGCTCGAGCCGATCATGAAGCTCGATGTCTTTACCCCTGACGACAATGTCGGTGATGTGATCGGTGACTTGAGTCGCCGTCGCGGTATGATCAAGGCTCAGGATTCCGCGCCGTCAGGCGTGCGCATCAAGGCTGAAGCGCCGCTGAGCGATATGTTCGGTTACATTGGTGACCTGCGCACGATCACTTCCGGTCGTGGACAATTCTCCATGGAATTCGATCACTATGCGCCTTGTCCGAGCAATGTGAGTGAAGACATCATCTCTGCGTTCAAGAAGGCCAAGGAAGCGAAGAACAAGTAATTCGCTCGAATTGCATTTCGAAGCCCTCCCGGATTCGGGAGGGCTTTTTTATTGGCCGAGTTTCTTGAAGATCCGAATCTGAGGACTGTAAAAGGGCTTGTTTTTCGGCAGGCGGATCGGAATCCATTCCCCGAATTCACACTCGAGCATTGGCGGAGCAGTCACTTGATAGACTGCCTGCTCGTATCGATAGCGGGTGATGGAGTGTTTGAAACGATCGATCAGATTCGGTTCAGCTTCGAAGCCAAACAGCGTTCTGCACACTTCCTTGGGGCTCAGATGTTCTGTGGTGGTTTCCAGGTTCGGAAATTCCCAGAAACCCGCGTTCACCAAACCCTTCGGTCGTTTTCGGATAAACACTTCTTCGTTTCGGCGCAGGGCAATTGTGACAAATGAACGTTGCGCGGCCTGCTGTCGCTTCGCGGTTTCGGGAAACTGATCGATTCGTCCTTCATTGCGAGCTATGCATTCACGATTTAACGGGCAGCTCCCACAACTCGGACCGATGGGTGTGCAGACGGTCGCACCCAGTTCCATCAGACCTTGATTCAAAAGTGAGCGTTCTCCGCTGAAGATCAATGGGGCCTTGTTCGTGATCTTCGCACCGGGTTTGGTCTTCGAGACCAGTTTGGATGACAGATTCCACAAGCGTTCGTTCACCACTTTGGACTTGGGATCCCCAGCGATGCCGAATACTCGGGTGAGCCCACGGATTACATTGCCGTCGAGAATCGGTTCGGGCAGATCAAACGCGATGCTGGCGATCGCGCCGGTGGTGTAGCGTCCGATACCCGACAATTCTTGGATCGCACGTGAATCATTGGGGAACCGGCCATCGTGGCGTTGCAATATCTGCCGGGCAGCTTTCTGGATGTTTCGCACGCGGGTGTAGTAGCCCAATCCCTCCCACAGTTTCAGGATGGTAGACTCACGTGATTTGGCGAGTTTCTCGATCGTCGGCAGACGTTTCATCCAGCGGTTCCAATATGGAATCACCGTCTTCACCTGCGTCTGTTGAAGCATTATTTCGGAGACCCAGATGCCGTAGGGATCCAGCGTCTGCCGCCAAGGCATGTCCCGCGCTTCGCGTTGAAACCAATTGATGATCTTGGGCGTGATTCGCTCGACGGTGGGAACGGCTCTCCGTTTTGCGGCAGGCATCAGACCGCTTTCGCGTTTTCCGCGAAGGGCGAAAAGTCGTCGGCGTGGTAGGAGCTGCGAACCATGGGGCCACTGGCCACGTGCACGAATCCAAGGTCTTCGGCAACGCGTCTGTATTCCTCAAACTTCTCGGGAGTGACGTATTCCTCAACCGGCAGATGTTTCAGGGTGGGTTGAAGATATTGGCCCAGCGTGAGGATGTCGCAATCTGCTCTGCGCAGATCTTCCATGGCGGCGAACAGTTCGGTCTCCGATTCTCCCAACCCCAGCATCATGCCTGATTTGGTGTGGATGGAATTTCCCGCACGGCCTTTCACTTTCTTCAAGACCGAGAGCGATCGATCGTAGGTCGCCCGATGCCGAACCTGTGGCGTCAGACGGCGAACTGTCTCCAGATTGTGATTGAAGATATGTGGTCGTGCTTGCAGGACACGTTCGATCTGGTCGTCGTGGTCGTTGAAATCGGGGGTGAGTACTTCGATGATGATGCCGGGATTCTCGGCGCGGACGGCTTCGATTGTGAGCCGCCAATGTTCGGCCGCGCCGTCGTTCAGATCATCTCGGGCCACCGCCGTGATAACGACGTGCTTCAGGCCCATGCGTTTGGTGGCTTCGGCGACCCGTTGCGGTTCATCTACTTCGAGAGCCGTAGGTTTCAATGTGGACACGGCGCAGAATTTGCACGCCCGAGTGCAGTGATCGCCGGCAATCATAAACGTTGCGGTGCCCTTGCTCCAGCACTCCCAATGATTGGGACATTTGGCGCTCTCGCAGACCGAGTGCAGCCTCAAGTCATCGAGGAGATTGCGTGTGTTGGAGAATGAACTGCTGGTAGGCAAGGGGAGCCGCAGCCACTCGGGCAACCGCTTTCGGGGTTTCAATTGGATATCCGCGTCCGCCATGGATCAACTCTCAAATCGTTGCCAAAACTTTTCGAGTTCGTCGGTGCCGAAATCGGCCAGAATCTCACCATCCACATCGATACAGGGGGCCATAGTTTGGCCGGTCAGGCGCACCATTTCGTCGTAAGCGCCGCGGTCGCCGGTGACGTCCAACTTCTCGTAGGAAACGCCCCGCTGATCGAGCCAGGCGATGGCTTCGTGGCACCAGCCACAGTAGGGTTTGATGAAGAGTCTGGTCAGTTCCGGTTTCATTGAGCTCGAGGCACGCCAGTATTCTGGCATTCAACGACCGGTGCAACTTCGCAGGTGGATTGTTATTCACGGCTCGATGGCCGGATAATCGTTTGACTGGCAATCAGTGGGGGCTAACCTGTCTTTGGATTGACTGGCAAGACACCGATGTTCGGACGTTTCAAAAACTATTACACCTGCCTGCTGGCCGCGCTGGGCGGTTTGATGATGACGTCTGATCCGGTGCTCGCGGATACGATCATTCTCCACAACGGCAAGAAGAAAAAGGGTGAGGTGCTGCGAATGGACCGTCGCTCGGTGACGATTCAGGTGGATGAGTTTTTTCGCATGAAGCTCTACCGGGCGCACGTGAAGGAGATCATCACGAATCGTTCGACGCCGTTTGATACCGATCCCAACGCTGTTTCGTTCATCTATGATCCCACGGCTGACCAGGAGAGGAACAAGGCCCCGGAGGAAGAGGAAGTTGATCCGCAGCATTTCAAGGTTCCGAATTCGGTCATCATTACGCGCGCAGGATTCAAGCCGAGGTCCACATCGGGCGGCTTGTCAGATGGGAAAACATTGGGGGTCGACGGACGTCCATTGTCCAAGCATCGGATCTACTCGAACGATTCAGGGTACTTTGCCAAGAAGTATCGCGATGGAATGCGGCGGACGACGCCGGCCGATCAGCAGGATCGAATGGCGGGGTTGCGCTATCTGGCGAATCTCATCTCCACCGTGCGCCATCTCAATGAGGATTTGAAGACCGGCGTGATGCTTGAGGGGCGCGAACGCACGCGTGAGACTTTGTTGGACACGCATGACGAATTCAAAACCGAGGCTTTGAAATACCAGAAGAAGTTCGGTCGAGATGCGTTGCAGGAAAGGGAGTATCCCTTGGCGCAGTGGGTTGCGCAGATCGACAGCGCGGTGCGGACGTACGGACTGTGTGCGAGCTTTGTCGGTTACGAGGACAAACTGGGTGTCCGTGACCGAATCAATCTGGATGGTGGAAAATCCGAGCGCGGGAAGCTTCTCCGTTGGCGGATGAAAGTCGCCATTATTCACATGGCGCAGGCGAGGTCGGAATTGCTCAAGAAGTACGACTACTTCTTCAAGGTCGGCCGTTTACCGGAGGAACCCGAACCTGCTTCAACGGAGGCAAAGCCGGCTATGCTGGAAGTGGAATCTTGGACGGTGGTTCACAACGAAGCGCTGCTGTTTCCTTACAAACAGGTGGAAGGCTCGGTCGCGTTCGAGGGGTTGCGCGAGGAATTCGAGGCGCAGCGAATCTCGAAGGCACGACCCGTGGTGGTCGATCCCGGGCAAAAGGTCGAATTTCTGCAGCGGCGAATAATTGATTATCCTGCGAAAGATGGAAAACAGGCATCGCAGCTTGAAATCGTCGAGGTGAAAGTGGCACAGGCCAAGGCGACCAGTTATCAGACGAAGCAGCCGCTGCCCAAGTCCGATCTGCGAGGTTGGATGTTGGCGGATCGAATTGAGCTGGCGATTCAGTAAGGTTTGGTCTTCCTGACTCCATGAGCAAGACACTGATTTTGTTCCGACACGCCAAATCCGATTGGGATTCGGATACAGGATTGGATCATGATCGTCCCTTGGCTCAGCGGGGCATCGAGGCTGCGAAGGCGATGGGCAAACTGCTGTCCGAGGTCGGCCATCTGCCGGAACTAGCCATTTCATCAACCGCACTTCGAGCGCGGACGACCTTGGAGCTGGCGATCGAAGGTGGTGATTGGGGATGCCGGCATGAACTGGATGAACGGCTGTACGAAACCAATCCTCCCGCTGCTCTACGTTTTGTGAAAGGACTGCCCCGTGATCTGAGTTCGGTGATGTTGGTGGGGCACGAGACTACGTGGTCCGAATTGACCGCGCTGCTTACCGGCGGTGGGACGGTCCGATTTCCGACGGCTGGCATGGTTCGACTCGATTTTGATTGTGACTCCTGGCATTCGATCGAACCGGGTTCGGGTGAACTCGTCTGGTTCATACCTCCACGATTCGTCACTGACGGAAACCTCAAGCTGTAGTTCCGACTCCACGATAGACGCAATTCAATGGCGGATCTGAAAGCACTTCGAAGCCGTAATTGGTTCAACAACCCGGACAAACCGGACATGACCGCGATCTATGTGGAGCGGTTCATGAACTACGGCATCACCCGTCAGGAGCTAATGTCGGGCAGGCCGATCATCGGAATCGCGCAGACAGGAAGCGATCTGACTCCCTGCAATCGGATTCATGTGGAGTTGGCAGATCGGGTCAAGGCGGGTGTGCGCGATGCGGGAGGCATTCCTTTTGAGTTTCCTGTGCATCCGATTCAGGAAAGTTGCCGACGACCGACGGCGTCCTTGGATCGCAACCTGGCTTATCTCGGGTTGGTCGAGATTCTGCATGGGTATCCGATCGACGGAGTCGTGTTGATGACGGCGTGTGACAAGACAACGCCGGCTTGTCTGATGGCAGTCGCGACGACGGATACACCCGCGATCGTTTTGTCTGGAGGGCCAATGCTGGACGGTTGGTTTGAGGGGAAGTTGTCCGGATCGGGGATGGCAGTATGGGAAGCTCGTCGCAGGTTGGAGGCGGGAGAAACGGATTTCGAAGGATTCATGGATCTGGTGTGTTCCTCGACTCCCAGCGCCGGGCATTGCAACACGATGGGCACGGCTCTCTCAATGAATTCACTGGCGGAGGCGCTTGGTATGTCGTTGCCTGGCTGCGCCAGCATTCCCGCTCCGTATCGTGAGCGTTCGCAGATGGCGTATGCAACCGGCCGTCGAGCCGTCGGGGTGGTGGTGGATGATCTGCGACCGTCGAAAATCATGACACGGGCGGCGTTTGAAAACGCCATCGTCGTCAATACCGCGATTGGGGGATCGACCAATTGTCCGATTCATCTGAATGCGATAGCGCGACATCTCGGTGTCGAGTTGAAGACTAAGGATTGGCAGGAGATCGGTTACGAGATTCCCTTGTTGGTGAATTGTCAACCGGCGGGCGAGTATCTTGGTGAAGGGTTTCACCGGGCGGGTGGCGTTCCTGCCGTCGCGGGTGAATTGATGGCCAATGAGCGGATGCATGGGGATGTCCTCACCGTGACCGGTCGGACTCTCATGAAGAATTGTGGTGAGACCCGTTCAATCAATCATCAAGTCATTCGGACCTGTGAATTGCCCTTGCGCGAGAACGCCGGATTCTTGGTGCTCACGGGCAATCTGTTCGATTCCGCCTTGATCAAAACCAGTGTTATCAATGAAGGATTTCGCTCACAGTTTTTGTCCGAACCCGGAAGAGAGAACACTTTTGTCAGCCGGGCCATCGTTTTTGAAAACTATGAGGACTATCACCATCGCATCAACGATCCGGAGTTGAAGATCGATGAATCTTGCATGCTGGTGATCCGTGGCTGTGGGCCGATAGGATATCCGGGAGCGGGCGAAGTGGTGAACATGCTGCCGCCGGATTACCTCCTGAAACAAGGCATGAACAAGCTGCCTTGCATGGGGGACGGACGCCAAAGCGGAACCAGTGACAGCCCTTCCATCCTGAATGCCAGCCCCGAATCCATGGCTGGCGGCAACCTCGCGTTGCTGAAGACGAATGATGATATCCGTGTGGACCTCAATGCCTGTCGCGTCGATCTGCTGGTCGAAGAGGAAGAATTGCGTTGCAGACGAGGGGCCCATGTTCCGATCGAGCCGGAGAATCAGACCCCTTGGCAGGAGATCTATCGATCCTGCGTCGGCCAGTTGGACACCGGTGGGTGTCTTGAATTGGCCTGCAAGTATCGGACGGTTGCAAACAAGATTCCTCGTCACAATCATTGAATCAACAGTTGCGAGAGAGAGTCAATGCGCCCAGTATCCGCGGTCCCAACCTCTCCGGCCACGCGCCGGGCCGCCTGTAAGGCATGAATCTGACAATTCGAATTCTGTTACCGGCCATCGTCGGCGCCATCTTGGTTGGTGTCGGGTGTTCAACCACGTACCACAAGGAAAAGGCCGACGATGAGAACTACGAGATCATCCGCCAGATCGAGGCGGATGTGTTTGGCGAGACGAACGAGTTCACCATCGATACCAAATATTCCGGGCGAGATCCGCAGGTGTTTCTGCCCCAGGAGCTCATTGACGGTCGCAGAGCTACAAATGTGCTGCGCCTCAACCTTGATTCGGCTTTGGATACTGCGTTCAAGAACAGCCGCGCGTATCAGCGTCAGAAAGAGGACCTTTATCTGGCGGCGGTGAATCTGAGCAATCGTCGCAACGCCTTTTCCTCAATCTGGTCCGGTCGCGCCAATCCAGACATCGAGCGGGAAGCAGATGGGGACGTAAAGTTGCGGTCCCGGTCGGCGACTTCGTTGGGAGTTTCGAAGCGCATATTCAGGACGGGCGGGACGATCACGGCCGGTCTCGCCAACGATGTTCTCCGGTTCGTCACGGGCAACCCGCGGCGGAGCCTGGCCAACACGCTGTCTGTTTCCATCAGCCAGCCGCTGCTACGCGGTTTTGGCAAACGCAGTCCCATCGCCGAAAACCTGATCCAGGCGGAGCGGAACGTGATCTACGAAGTTCGCGAGTATGACCAGTTTCAGAGGAGTTTCTCCGTGGATGTCGTGAACGACTATTTCGATCTGCTCGGTCTCAAGAACACGATTCGCAACAACTACGCGAACTACATCAGCCGTTCGAACGCGACTGTGCGTGCTCAGGCCCGCGGTGGGATTGAGCGTCCGATCAATTTCCAGCTCGCGTTGCAGGCGGAGCTGAACCAGAAAAATTCGTACATTGATTCGGTCACCAGATATCGGACCGCCTTGGATCGCTTCAAGGATCGCTTGAGTATTCCGCTGACTTCCGAACTTTTTCTGGAAGACGGCCCGTTTGGTGAACTTGAGAAACTGGGGCTTGCACCGTTGGAATTCACGACTGCGGAGGCGTACGGACTGGCGGTAGAGAAACACCTGCCGACGCTTTCCGAGATCGATCGCTTCGAGGATTCGAAGAGAAAGATTCTGGTTGCGGCCAATCAATTGAAGACGGGACTGGATCTGGAGGGTTCGGCGACGCTGGCATGGGACAAGGAAGAGGACTATCAGAAATTCGACGTTGATCAGGTCCGGGCCAACATGGGGCTGGCTCTGGACCTCCCGCTGAACCGGGTGTCAGAGAGAAACAGTTACCGCAGTTCGCTGATCGATTTTGAGCGGCAGGCCCGGAGCTTGGAACAGACTTTGGACAGCCGGCGCAATGTGATTGAACTGGGATTCCGCACGTTGAAACAACGGCGCCAGAACTATGAGAACAATGAGCTGGGTGTTAAGATTGCCAAAGAGCGGGTTCTCGAGATGATGATTCGGGTGGAGCAGGGGAACATTGATCAACAATCCCTGATCGACGCCGAGAATTCATTGATCAGAGAGCAGAACAGCCGCGTGACTGCGATCGTGGATTACCAGCAGGCCCGGCTACAGTTGCTGCTGGACATCGGCATGTTGGATACTGACACAGCACAGTTTTGGCTGCCCAAAGATGCCGCCGCGAATCAGCCGGCGGTCCTAGATGACATCGAATCCGTCCGTTCCGCTCCGATCACCTCACCCGCAAAATTGTTTCAGGAGAATCAGCCGTGAAATTGAGAACCGACCATCCCATTCGTCCGCAACGGGCCGCCTCCGTGCTTGGAGTTGTCATTGCCATCGCCGTCATTGCCATCGCCTGGTTTGGCTACAAGACCTTCCTGTCGTCTGACGATACGATCGATGAGAACGCCCAGTATTATGATGTCGAGCAGGGCAGTTTTCTGGTGACGATTGTCGAAGGCGGAACGTTGGAGGCGGTGAACGAAATCAGCGTTCGCAACGAGGTGAAGTATCCCACCAAGATTGTTTCGATCGTTGCGGAGGGCACGTTTGTGAAGAAGGGCGATTTGCTGTGTGAGTTGGACGTATCCGATATCGAAGACCGTCTGGATGAACATAAACTGGCGGTCGAGACGGCGGACTTTTCCGTCAAGCAGGCGATTGAAAACAAGAAGATCACCGAGAGCCAGAATGACAGTCAGATCACCGCGGCTGCGCTGAAGGTGGAATTCGCCAAGACGGATCTCGACAAATACAAAGACGGCGACTGGCCTCAGCTCAAACGCAACGCAAACTCCGCGATTCTCACGGCCAAGGAAAAAATGGCCATCGACAAGGACAGCCTCGAGTGGTCGGAGAAACTGTCGAAGGAAGGCTTTGAAACCGAGAAAAAGGTCGAGTCGGACAAATACACCTTTCTGATCTCAAAAGAGCGATTGGCGGAAGCGGAGGAGACGTTGCGCCTGTTGGAAAAATATGATCATCCGAAATTGCTACGTCAATATCAGGCGAATTTGGATGAAGCCACCGAAGATTTGAAACGGGTGAAGAGCCAAGCGGCCAGCAAGCTCTCCCAAGAGGAAGCCCAGATCAAGACCGCTCAAAATCGGGCCGACCTGCAGAGGAAAAAGCTGGTCGAATACGAAGAGCAGATTGCCTCGGCCAAGATTTATGCCCCCGAGGGCGGCATGGTGGTCTATCCGTTTGTCAGTTTCCGATCCTCCAGTCAGACGATGATCGAGGAGGGCGCATCCGTCCGTCCCCGGCAGGAGATTGTGAAGCTGCCCGATGTGTCTCAGATGAAAGTAACCATCAAGGTTCATGAATCGCACGTGAATCAGGTTGTGGCGGGGATGGGCGCGTATGTCGTGCTGGATTCATTGCCGGATCAGCGTTTCAAGGGACATGTCCAAAAAGTGAACCTCATGCCGGATCAGGGCAGTCGTTTTTCCAATCCGAACCTGAAGGTGTATTCCACTGTCATTCTGATTGATGACAAATTGCCTGATGTAAAACCGGGCTTGTCGGCGCGCGCTGAGATTGTGGTCACGAATCTTACGGATGTCATCAAGGTGCCCTTGCAATGCGTAACCACACACAAGAACAAGCAGGTCTGCTACGTGAAGAAGAGTGGCAAAGACGAACCCCTGCCAGTGGAAGTGGGAATGTACAATTCGAAGTTCATTGAGATAACCAGCGGCTTGAAGGCGGGTGAACAGATCAATCTCTCGCCACCCCTGAGTGCTGACTCGAGTGGGCTTGACAAGCCTTTGGTTGAAGATGGGGGCGATCTGCCACCGACCAAGAAGGTTGCGCCGCAATCGAAATCGAAGGGCGGTTCAGCAAGATCTGGTGGTTCCAAAAAAGGTGGCAGCCAGTGGCAGCAGAAAGGTGGTGGCGACGGCCAGAGGAAGCGCCGGGCACCATCAGCGGAAATGATCAAACGATTCGACAAGGACGGCGACGGCGAGCTCAATGACGCCGAGCGGGGAGCAATGATAAAGAGCTTTCAGAATCGCTCGAAGCAGGGTGGCAATTGATCCTGGCCGACCATGTTTCACCGCTATCTGCGAACGATTGAGTTGGGCATTAAGAGCCTGTTGCTGCACAAGCTGCGGTCCGGTTTGACGATGCTCGGCATCATCTTCGGGGTCTGCTCGGTGATCGCGATGTTGGCGATCGGGGAAGGTGCTTCGTATGAGGCCCAGGAGGCCATCAAGAAGCTGGGCAGCAACAACATCATCATTCGCTCGGTCAAACCGCCCGAGGCCCAAAATGAAGGCGGCAGTGGCGGCGGCTTTGTGCTCGAATACGGTCTTACCTATCACGATTCGGCTCGTCTGAAGGATACGATCCGCAACGTCAAACGCGTGCTGCCGCTGCGAATCATTCGACAGAATGTCCGTTTTTCTCGGACGAGTCTTCCCTGTCAGGTTATCGGGACGCTGCCGTTCTACATTGAGATGACCGGGTTGGAACTGGCCGCCGGCCGTTTCCTCACGACCAACGATGAAATTCATCAGGACAACGTGTGTGCCATTACCGAGAGTCTGGCCAAGAAGTTGTTTCCATATCAGAATCCACTCAACCAGGCGGTTCGGGTTGGGGAAATCTATTTTCAGGTCGTGGGGATTGTGCGCGAGACGAGTCGCGTGGAGGAACGCACGCAGAAGTCCAAGAGTGAGGGTGAGACGATCGACAACAACCTGTATGTGCCGATTTCCACCTCACGCAAACGTTTTGGTGAAATCTTGGTGAGGCGCACGGCGGGCAGCTTTCAGGCCGAACGGATTGAGTTGCACCAAATCACCGTGCAGATGGAGAGTATCGAAAATGTTGAGGCCGCCCAACCGCAGATCGAAACGGTGATCGACAAATTCCACAGTCAGGTGGACTACGAGCTGATCGTGCCGTTGCAACTCTTGCGGCAGGCGGAGGAAACCAAACGCATCTTCAACATCGTGCTCGGTTCCATCGCTGCTATTTCATTGCTTGTGGGCGGTATAGGTATCATGAACATCATGATGGCGAGCGTGACTGAGCGGACCCGTGAGATCGGGGTGCGCCGGGCTCTCGGTGCCAAGAAACGTGATATCGTGACTCAGTTCCTCGTGGAGACTGTGACCTTGTCCGTGTGTGGAGGAGTCATCGGTGTGATCATCGGTGTGGCGACGCCGATTGCGGTCGAACACTTTGCGGATATGAAAACGATCGTCACCTTTTCGTCGGTGGTGATCGCGTTCAGCATCTCGGCTTTGATCGGTGTGGTCTTCGGCCTCTACCCAGCTTCCGCCGCCGCCGACCTCGATCCTATTGAGGCGTTGCGGCACGAGTAGTGTTGCTACGAGTGGAGCCAAAACCACTCGCTCACGCTCGTCGCATTGCGCATTACGCCATCACTTTTCTTCGGCGAAGTTCCGCGTAGCAGTCCGGCAGGTCGAGCGAAAGCAGTGCCCCCGGAAGAAAAAGTGCCACCGGCCAGTCATACATTTCTGATTCCGCGATCTCGGCGTAGCTGGCCAGCGGTTTGTTGAGCGCAATCTTGGTGACTGACTTCGAGAGAACGGCGGCGAAAGTGGCCGGTATGGTTCCCCAATGGTTGGCGCACAGCTGGATTTCCGTATGTCCGAGTGAGGCCAACCATTTGATGACGCGCAGTACGTCAAAAGTCCTCTGCGCGACGTAAGGTTGATCCAACATCAGCGCGTGGGAGGCGTAGAAAAAGTCGTTGCCGTAGGGACTGTCGAACGAGCTGCGACCGCAGGTGTTGGGCATGGATTCACCGATGCCGCGAACGTCCATGGCGAAGACAGGGGTGTCGCTTGCCGCCTCAATTTTGTCTCGTGTCCATTCGTCTTCCCGCAATTCGACGTCGGCCGAACGATGAGACACGTAAAGCAACGCCTTTTTGTCAGCCGATGGCGGGCGGGAGTACCAACGCTCGTCGCTGAGCCGGGTGACAATGGCCTGGGCCGTTGCTTCGGTCTCGACCACGTATGTGCTGTGGTATTTCGTCGGATACTTGCGACCGCCGACCGGACGGAGAATCCGGTATTCAGGAGTGCCGGTCGCTTCCGGCATGTTGAGCTGTCGGCGCAATTCCTGGTTGAGGGTGGATCCCTGGAGTTGGCGCCGCAATCCGGAGTAGCGTTTTGAAAGTCTGGCCGTCATCGAGAAGATGGTACGTGAGCCGATACCTCCAACCTGCCCCTTGGGCGTACACCAAAGAGTCTCGTCTGCTTCTATATTGATGGGGGGTTCAGTTCTCTTTTCCTTCACACCGGTGGCGTGGTCAAAGAGCCGATACATGGCTTCACGATTCTCCTGTGAGAATCCGTGATAGCTGGGGCCGATGAACAGGCGTACATTCTCTTCGGCTCCAAAGAGTGAGTAGAGATGCTTCAAACGCCCGAAAGCGTCTTCGGCACCGCGAGCATCAAAGTAGTCCTTCTCCTTGGCGAGAATGACAACCGGTTTCGGAGCCATGGCGGCCAGAAAGTCACAGTGATCCAATCCGAGAGCGAGCACCTTGGGCGGGCATTGCTCGGAATCGGCAGGGAGTTCGTTCTCCAGGTTGCGTCGGAAGGTGGTGACGAAACAACTGGGGGCGGCCATCGTCCAGCGTTCGTCGAGACCGGCCAGCCAGTTGGACATGGTGCCGCCGCCGGAATTGCCGGTGACGCCCACGTGTTGCAGATCGATCTCCGGTCGGGTGAGCAGGTAGTCCAAGGCGCGAATGCCATCCCAGGCTCGCCACGAGCCGAAAAACTCGCCGATGAGCAGCTGCTGATTGCCGGCGTTGATGTGTTCACGGGTGCCGGCGCGAAGTTTCGGGCTCAGATCGTCGTTGAGATATTGGAGGCGTTCGCCTTGGCCGATCGGATCGTAGATGAGGCAGGCGTACCCGAGCTTGGCGAGGCCTTGTGCGAAAGACTGATACGCCTCGGCTGCTTTGCCGTTGGTCGAATGCCCGCAGGTGCCGATTACTCCGGGAATCGGTTTGTCGATCTTGGCGGGCAGGTAGAGGTTCGCGGTGACTAGAAATCCAGGGCGGCTTTCAAAGATGACATTCTCGATTCGATAGCCGTCGCGCCGGATCACGTGTGTGACACGCGGGTTCAACGGTGTCTTGGCAGGCCACTGTCCGAAGCTGAGTTTTATTTTTCCACGTACATTTCGGACGTAGGCTTCGGCTTGGTTGCGATTCTTGAGCCCGAATATTTTGGCACGGTGCAGTTCGTCGTGCAGCCGTAGCCGGCGGACGAAATGCTCCTGCACCATTCGGGGAAACCGATTGAACGGGGTGAGCGTGGATTGCGCGGTAGCCGAGGGTGTGAACAGCTCCGGTTTGATCAGATTCAGACCGAGGGCACCAAGACCGGTGGTGCGAAGGGCCTGCCGACGGGACTGGGATTCGTTTTGCATGGCAAGATCGGATCTGAATTAAGCACGCGCGTTTCGCAAGCGCACGTCGTAATTCAGCGCGAGTTCGCCACTGTTGCAGAGAAAGGCGTCAATGGCATCGGCTCATCGTGGTCGAGAAAATCTGCACAGGCCTGAAAGAAATTGGCCTCAGTGTCGCACCGGCGGATGCGGTGAAGAAACTGGCCTTCGGCATCCACTCCCACACCGAGGTAGTTGAGGTGTTTCTTGACGCGTTGCACTCGGGCGTGTTCGGGCGCGGAGTCCTGGGTGACCGCCTCGTAGAGGAGCTGGATGTATTCCAATACGTCGTGGCCGCGCGGGACAAAAATCGGTTCGCCGTTCTGCCGTTGGCGGATCTGATGGAACAGCCACGGATTGCGGATGGCACCCCGGCCGATCATCAGGCCGGCGGCATTTGTCTCTTGCAGGATCTTCTCCGCGTTCTCAGCGGAGTGAACGTTCCCATTGGCGATCACCGGGCAATCCATCGCCGCCGCTGCTTGAGCAATGTATTCGTAGTGAACCTCGGATCGATACATCTCCTTCACCGTACGCGCATGCACGGTAAGGAGGTCCAGTGAGTGTTTGGCAAAAATCGGCAGCAACTCGTCGAACACCGCAGGATCGTCAAAACCGATGCGGGTTTTGACGGTAAACGGAATTTCGATGGCATCTCGAAGTGTGCCCAGAATCCGATCCACCAGCTGGGGATTACGGAGGAGTCCGCCGCCGGCACATTTTCGGTAGACCACCGGCGCCGGACAACCAAGGTTCAAATCCACGGCGACGACTGGATGATTCTGAAGTTCGCGGGCGGTGCGAGCCAGGTGGGTTTCGCTATTGCCAATCATCTGCGCGATCACTGGTTTGCCGGTCGGGTTCTCAGTGATCGAACGCAGGATCTCCGGGTAAAGAATCGAGGAGTCCGTGACGCGGAAATATTCAGTGAAGTAGAGATCCGGCCCACCGTATTTCGCCATCAGATGACAGAATTCGAGATTCGTGACGTCCTGCATCGGGGCCAACACGGTGACGGGTTGGCCCGATGCGAACAGTGCTGCGAATTCTTCGGCTGGCGACATTGAGTCTACTTTGCCAATTCCTGCCAGAGATGCGCGCTCATGATTGAACCCTTGTGATACTGATCGAGACTGAATTTCTCGTTCGGCGAATGCAGATTGTCATCCGGCAAGGCCAGGCCGAGGAGCAGGGTATCGACTCCGAGATATTTTTTGAAATCGTTGATGATCGGGATGGAGCCGCCCTCGCGCATGATGATGGGATCCCGTTTGAACGCCGATTTTAACGCCGCCAGTCCGGCTTTCACCTGATCGCTGTCCGGGGCAACGATGTAGGGATCTCCTTCGTGTCCGCCCTCGACAGTGATCTTCACTGAGCGTGGGCAGACGTTCTTGAGGTGGGCCTTTACCTTGCGGAGGATTTCCTGCGGCTTCTGGTTTGGCACCAGACGAATGGTGACCTTGGCACTGGCATAGGATGGAACGATTGTCTTGCTGCCTTCACCTTGGTAGCCGCTGGTGATGCCGTTGATCTCAAACGTCGGGCGGGCGGTGCGGAGCTCGGTGGCGGTAAAACCGGCTTCGCCGAAGATCTTTGGCGACCCCAGCATCTTCAGATACGAACGGTCCGAGTGCGGAACCTTGGCCATCTGTGTGCGCTCGAATTTGGACAGTTTTTCGACGTCGTCGTAGAAGCCGGGAATCAACACCTTGCCCTTGTCGTTGCGACATTTC
>Ga0055584_100000817_pt1 | contig 29853 bp, 22 predicted proteins | sample OSDHelmetaG_FD_58716 | JGI IMG/M metagenome (GOLD analysis project Ga0055584, IMG submission 58716) | Pelagic marine sediment microbial communities from the LTER site Helgoland, North Sea, for post-phytoplankton bloom and carbon turnover... | ecosystem: Environmental > Aquatic > Marine >... | reverse complement strand
TATCAAGTTTGGGCTCATTGACGCACCGCCAACGAATATGCCTTTTGCTTTCCTAAGGTTCCCAATGGCTTGGGGCGACTTAAGAAGATGAAAAAGTTGAGTTGGAACCAAGGATAACCATCGGCCCTTCAGCTTTATTCCTAAGTGTTCTTCACCAAGATCGCGGTATGAAGAAAAGAAAACGCACCCCGAGGTTCCAATAGCTCTGTGAACTTGCATCCATCCGCCCAAATGATTCAAAGGTAAGCAGCAAACTGATGAAATCGGTTCAAGCCCGATTCTGGACTGCAAACCCTCGAGAGCTCGATTCAGGGTGGCGAGAGAATGAATTACTTGGGATGTTTTACCCGACGATCCTCCAGTGTCGAAAGCCAAGAGTTGAGCAGCGGTGAGTCCAGGAACCTTCAGGTCTGGAAAACTTATTGGTTTACCCTTTGTAAAATCAACTACTTGAAAATCTTGAAAAAAACCCAGAACATTTTTCGCCAAAAGAAGTCTTGGTTCGTTTGGGTCATTATCAGAATCAATCCAGCTGTCAGACCCGACAGGGTAACAATCAATCATAGAGATTCCCATAGTTGGTCGAGTTGACAAATGCCTACAACTTTCGGAATCAAAGGGTGGATGTGATGCTCAGTAAATTCCCTGGGGTTACCCTCAAATAAAGAGCGGTCTAGCCCCGCAACGGCCTTGGAATAGGACGCACATCGACAAACAGCCTCATAGCCAAAAGGACTTTCGAATACAGTGGATACAATTGATTTCTCTGGTTCCGACTTGATAAATCGTATGGTTTCCGTCCAATCAGGAATCAGAGATGGTTTGATTACATAATACCCCTCCCAACCTTTTTGCCTCACGACTTCTGGACCTCCGGCGGAAACGATTGTCTCGTCTAATGCAAACACGACGGAAGTCTCGTGCGAAAGAAGTTTTAACTGATCGAATTGACTGATTGGAAGAGGTTGCTCGATAAATTCCAGTCTGCTCTCGCCTTCCAGAGCGTTAAGCCAAAGCTTGAGAGACTCCAGGGTCAATGATCCGTTCGCATCAAGCCTTACCTTCGCCCGGTCTGGCAAACTGGAAATCCACCCAATAATCTCATCAATTTCCTTTTGAGGCGAATCTATGCCGATTTTTCTCTTGCTAGTCAGGCTAGAAACTTTCGTCCCCAACACATCAAGCCCGGAGCTAACAACGGGGGGCTCTTTCAAATCATCAAACTCATGCCAAATTTCACTTGAAAGACAAGAGAGGGCAGAAAGAAAAACGGGTCGGTTTTTCTGACTCCGACCTTTTGCCCAAGCCCGAGCCTCTGGCAAAAGATCTTCTAGCCTGCAATCGGAGAAACCAGGAGTTGGTGCGACTTCACCATAAGAAACTAGCCCCTCATCATTTTCCTCCCTTAAAATAATGCTCCTTCGACCCGCCCATACACCATGGGCGGTTTGTAGAGAATAACAGAATTTTTCATCGTAAATACGAAACTGACGGGATGCTTTCATGGAATAATCTTGAGCGGATAAATGCTTTCTATCATATACAACATACTCATACGATGACATAAGGACGAATTATGGATGATGACTTTTATCTTAAGGCTGATGATTTCTTTAAACGATGTCTCCCGACTGGCCTGACATTTGACGATGTTTCTTTGGCAACTCGTTACTCCGAAATTGTGCCAAGAGAAGTGCGTCTGGAAACTTCGCTATCCGAAGCAATCAAACTAAGCATACCTATCCTGTCATCTGATATGGATACGGTGACCGAGTCTGAAATGGCCATCGCAATGGCTTTGTGCGGAGGAATCGGATTGATTCACTACAACATGAGCAACCGTCAGCAGGTTAAGGAAGTCGCACGGGTTAAGTACCATGTTCATGGTCTTATTCAGAATCCCATAACCATAACTGCGGATAAACATATCGGGGACATCATCGAACTGATTGACCAAAAGCATTTCCAATTCAGAACCTTTCCTATCGTAAACGAAAAAGGAAAACTTCTGGGACTCCTTCCCGGAAGAGTGGTCAAACAAAGATACCGCGAACGCAAGGTGACTGAGGGCATGCTAGCGAGAAACGAAGTCTACACGATTCGCGAGGATGAAATCGGGAACGATCCAATCACAACGGCCGATCACTTTTTCAGCCAGCATATGGGAATCCATAAACTTCTTGTCGTCGATAAAGAAGACCGCTTGCGGGGACTTTACACACTAAGCGATATCGAACGCATCATGGAAGAAAGCCGCGAACATGTGAAGCCTGCACGAGATTCCAAGTTTCGCTTGCTCTGTGGAGCTGCGGTTTCGATCCCCCGAAAGAATGACGGTAAAATAGATCAAGACAATCTGCATGGTCATATCGGTGAAATGGTTGAACAAGGCCTTGACATCGTTGCAGTCTCAACGGCTCACGGGCACACAAAAGGTGTGGGTGAAGCAACAAGCTTTATCAAGGAATCCTTTCCTGATTTGACGATTATGGCAGGAAATGTGACTTCAGGAGAGGGAGTCCAATTCCTAGCTGATGCCGGGGCTCATGCGATCAAAGTAGGTCAAGGACCTGGCTCCATTTGTACGACCAGAGTAGTCGCCGGCGTTGGGGTTCCACAAATGAGTGCATTGTATGCGGCTTCTTTAGGTGCCCGCAAGAAGGGAGTAGCCATTGTGGCAGACGGAGGAATCACCAAGTCGGGTGACATTGTGAAGGCCCTCACTTTAGCACAGGGTGTGATTTGCGGAGGTCTTTTGGCAGGTTGTAAAGAGGCCCCGGGCAGGATCGTCGAAATTGAAGGCAAATATTACAAGCAATACAGAGGCATGGGGAGTATGGAAGCGATGAAGGATGGATCTGCAGCTCGATATGGGCACAAAAAAGAGGACCTAACTGCAAAAAGTACCCCGGAAGGAATCGAAGCCCTCAAGGAAGTAGCAGGATCGGTTAGTGAAACAGTCGAAGGTCTTGCTGGAGGTTTAAGAGCCGGTTTGGGCTATTTGGGTGCGGAGGATTTAGACGCCCTTAAGGAAAGGGCTCGGTTTGTACAAGTTACAGCAGCGGGGCAAAAGGAATCCTCACCCCATGATGTCATCGAGGTAAAGAGAAGCGACTTCGCCCGATCCTGATTTCCTTCCCCCAAAAGACCCTGTAATGAAGATGGTAAATAGTATTGAAACAAACCTTTTTTCTGTATCTGGAATCAGTATGGGAGATGAGGGTAAAGGACGAGTCGTCCATGAGATCCTCGAGCAAATCGAACGCGAATCAGGAGAGCCTGCAGCAGGAGTAATGAAGGTCAATGGCGGAGCAAACGCCGGGCACACTGCTGCTGGCCTTAAACTCAACCTACTTCCCTCTGGAGTGGGAAACCCACGCGTACCAAAGCTTCTGATTGGAGCAGGTGTAGTAGCCGACCCTCGGAAATTCCTCTGGGAAGCCAAGCCATTAGAAGCAAGAAGCATCTCCGTTTTGCCCCGCTTGCTCATCGACGAAAAAACTCAGGTAAGTGATTTAACTCATAGACTGCTCGATTTGGCATGGGAAAATTATCGTGTCAAACAGCTTGGAATGGAGAGCAGGGGGTCAACTGGGAGAGGAATTAGCCCTGCATATTCAGACGAGACAGGTCAGTGGCAAATCTTCTATCTTGCCTTCAAGCAAAAGAGACAACTCTTTGCCTCAGCATTGCAAGGACGCGTCCAAAGAGCATTGGACACGATTCGTCATGTCTGCAAAGTTTCTGAAAAAGACTGGAATTCATTCTTCGAGACGCTTAGCGAGTCCGAACTACGGGCAAATAGTGGTTCAGTCGATGAAGGCATTTTCTCTTCCGATGAATTTGACTTCACCCGTTTTCGGGGAAAAGATTCCTTTAACTTGGAATTCGACTTGCTCGAGGAAGTCTATTGGCAAGCCGGTAGCAAACTCGCATCCAGTATAGGAGATGTTCGTTCCGTCTTACTCGAAAGCAAAAGCTCGAAGCGCCCTGTAGTGGCAGAATTCGGCCAGGCTTATTGGTTGGATAAGAGGCACGGTTTCACACCGAATGTTACTGCTTCTCATACCACAGGTGCAGAATTGTTTCATTCCGGAGGGATTCCGCTTCAAGAATTAATGGAGATCGGTTGTTGCAAGGCATATGACACGAAGGTTGGCACTCATCATTTTCTCACTCAAATCGATCATGAAGTCGACCGGCTTGGCAAAAAGCTAGCTAAGTTGGAATTCGGAACTTCAACTGGGCGACAGCGAATGGTTGGATGGTTTGATTCCGTTGAAAAAGGAAATGCCCTGCGTTACGGTGGTTTTGATGAATTGGTAATCAACAAACTAGACGCACTCTCCATGGATCAAGGCTGGGAAGATAAGTTGAAAATTTGCACATCCTATCGTTTTCCAGACGGCACCCTTACGACAAATGTTCCGCGGAGCGAAGAAATACGCCAAACCCTAGAACCCGTTTACGAAACTTTCGACGGATGGACCGAAGACCTTGGATCTTTCACTTCATACCAGCAACTCCCAATTGAGGCCAAGGCTTACTTATCAAGGATGGTGGAAAGCCTTCTCGAAGTAGCTTACCCTGAAGGTTTCTCCCATCTTAAGCTCCCACAAATTCGCTTTATTGGAGTTGGTCCAGATCCGGGCCAAATCATCTCGGATGTTCCACCCACTGAAAAACTCATTAGCAAAGAGTGCTCTCTCGCTTCTTCCTAATCATCGTGAGCCTTCCCCCACCCTCCCTCGGCCAATTCAAAAAGAGAATTTCTTGGGAAGAACTCGATAAGGGTTTCATCTCTTCTCAGCTTCGGCTTTGCCTCATCGAGGAACTCGGGCAGACGAACGAGTCCCACCAAGTAAGAGATGTTACCTCGCATGCCTGCAACATATCGGGTGAAGGCAAAGCCATGATTGTGGTACGCGAATCCATGACAGTTTGCGGAATAAAGCTCATCCCTCTCATAGCCAAGGCCTTTGGGGCAGACGATATCAGCCTGCATGAAAACCTCAATGATGGGGATGAAGCCCAATCAGGTCAATCAGTCGCGACACTTACAGGTCCGCAAGCCAAAATACTCCTGATCGAAAGAACGGTTTTAAATTTCCTCCAAAAACTCTGTGGAATAGCAACTGTAACAAGACGATTTGTAAAGCTGATTGAACAACATGGCGTTGGTCTTTTGGACACTCGAAAAACCACCCCAGGCTTGAGATCTCTCGAAAAATACGCAACAGGTTGTGGAGGTGGTTACAACCACCGCATGGGTCTCTATGATCGGATTTTAGCAAAGGATAATCATTTGGCCGCAACCTCTTTGGACAGCCCGACAAAACTAGAGACCTTTGTGACTAACTTGAAAAAAAGGCAGCCCGAAGTTCTCGTGGAAATCGAGGTCGACGACCTGGATCAACTTGATGCAGTTCTGCAAGGAGGAGCGGATGCAGTTTTGCTGGATAATTTCGTTCCAGAGGATATTGTCAAAGCAGTCGAAATGAACATGGACCGAGCCATATTGGAAGCAAGCGGTGGAATAAATGAAGAAAACATTGCACTCTATGCACAAGCCAAACCCCATTTTATTTCAACTGGTGCTCCCATTCACACCAGCCGTTGGCTCGATTTGGGATTGGATTGGGTCCAATCCCGCAACTAATTGTAATCGTGTCCAAGTATCCGCTGGGAAAAAGAAAACGCATTTCTCCATCCAAGGGGAAAGCCCTCTCCAAAAAAGCTGAAAACCCTAGCAGTTATGTCTTAAGGATGCTCCTTGCGGCCTCTCCTCATTATGTTTCAGGTAGCATGATGGCTCAAAAGCTGAAGATGTCTAGGGTGGGCGTTTGGTCGAGGGTCGACAAACTACGTAAAGCGGGTCTATCAATCGATGCCTCGCAAAATCGTGGCTATCGACTGGTAGCCGAACCTAACTTGCTCAACCAACCCCTACTTGAAGCTTGGCTAAAGGAATGCCGTAAAAGCTGTAAGATTTTTGTTCACGATGAACTGGATAGTACGAATTCAGAGACCGAAAGACGCTTGGCAAATGGGGAAAAAGCTCCTTTCGCCGTTCTTTCAAACACTCAAAAAGAAGGAAGAGGTCGAATGGGTCGGAGTTGGCATAGCCCAAAAGGAGGAAATCTTTATCTCTCAATAGGATTCAGACCGGATGTAGATCTAATCAAACTTCGCTCCTTTACTCTGTGGCAAGGCCTTAAGATTGCCATGCTTCTTCGCTCATTAACCGGAATTGAAGGAATCTCCGTCAAATGGCCAAACGATCTTGTTTACAAAAAAAAGAAGATTGGAGGAATGTTGACCGAAGCTTCAATTGATTGTGAGCGGGTAAGATCTCTCATTTTCGGAATTGGACTCAATGTCAACTGCCCGCAATCTAGGTTCCCTGCCTCCTTGGCGAAAATCGCTACATCCCTAGAGAGTGTAACTGGCCAAAGCTTTCGGATTCATGAGATTGCGGCAAAGATCGTCAAAACGACACTCGACGCATACAAAGATTGTATGGCAGGAGGAATAGAAACTACTTTGATGGAAGAATGGAATGACTGGGATGCTTTAGCGGAGCAAAAAGTTCAGGTATCAATGGGTAAGGAAAAGATTATTGGCAAGGCCATGGGTATAGATTTGTCAGGGGGGCTTCGGCTCAAACTAAGAAATGGTCGGATACGGACCGTGCAAGCAGGAGAGGTGACGCTGCGTAAATGACTTTCTCCGAGCTAGAGATTGCTTCGTTGGACCTGGGCAATTCAACATGCAGAATGGGGCTTTATGCCAATGGGGAAATCAATAGGGAAGGTTTCGTCGAGACCAAGGGTTTCATCTCTGACCCAAAGAGTCTCATTGCCCAATATCCTGCATTGCCTTCGACAATCGCCTATTGCTCGGTTTCTCCCCGTGCCGAAGAGTCATTGAAGAATTGGGCCAAGGTATCCGGCTTAAAACTCTTTAACCTCAATCCTCTCACCTGTGGTAATTTTCCAATTACCTATCCACACACCAATGAAATCGGGCAGGATCGAATAGCCAATTCACTCGCGGCCTACAAAACTTGTGAACTCCCAGCCCTAGTAATCGATATAGGTACCGCTACAACTTTTGATGTTGTTGGTGAAAAAGAAGGATACGCGGGTGGAATTATAGCTCCTGGCCCCCAGGGGTTCCTTGACTTTCTTCATCAAAATACGGCTCTCTTGCCAAAGGTTTTCATCGAAAACAAAAAAAGTGTGGGGCCGATTGGTAAAAATACGATTGATGCGATGCTATTGGGAGCACAGCTTGGGTTTGCTCCGATGGTCGAGGGCATATTAAAACATTTGGAGAAAGAAATGTTAAAGACTCATGGGAAAAAGCCCAAAGTAATTCTAGCAGGAGGTGCGTCACATCATCTGGACATACCCCATTGCCAAAATCGGCCCTTTCTTACTTTGGAAGGGGTTGCCTTGGCTTTTGCAGAAAACAATGTCATTGTCTGAAATCGAGCCATGACCTCTGAAGCCAAACCTCTACCCATCGTCGAAGTTCTTAATTTAAGGAAGAAATATGGAACCATTCAGGCATTGAAAGGAATAAGTTTCTCCATTGGGAAAGGAGAAATTGTTGGATTCCTCGGGCCCAACGGGGCAGGCAAAAGCACAACACTACGAATACTCTCGGGGCTGATACCAGCTGATTCAGGTGAAGCAAAAGTATGTGGAGTCGACTTGGCTGAAGAGGAGGGAGAGGTAAGAAGACACATTGGATACTTAGCCGAGAACAACCCGCTCCCTGAAGATTTGCGAGTTGTCGAGTACCTTAACTTCAGAGCCAAGCTCAAAGGCTTGGCAGGTAGTAGGAAGCGAGAAAGAATTAGAATTGTATTGGATATTTGTGATCTAGAACGGAAAGTCTCTGAACGAAAAATTGGCAATTTGTCCAAGGGTTTCAGGCAACGGGTTGGAATTGCAGACTCACTGCTTGCCGAGCCTCGACTAGTTATTCTCGACGAACCAACGATCGGTCTTGACCCAAGGCAATCTGCAATTACGAGGAAAATGATGGAAAGATTACGGGGAGAAGTATCCTTCCTTCTCTCCAGTCATATTTTATCTGAGGTGGAAGCCTGTTGTGACAGAATGATTATCTTGAGCCATGGGCAGATTGTAGCCGAAGGGACTTTATTGGACCTTCAAAAGGAATTCATTAACAGTGCGGTGTTTGAAATTGTCGCCTTCGGAAATCGAATCGAACTCCAAAGGGTGATCAGAAAAATTGATGAAACATGTGAATTAATTCAAGACGACCCCGTTGAAGTTACTGGCAAACGAAGGTTCACCTTCTCTACAGAAAGAGGAACTGATGTCGCGGAAACCATTCTCAAGCGACTTCTTGAAGTTGATGCATTCCGTATATCGGAGTTCCAAATTACTAGGCCCGACCTGGAAACTATTTTTCTTCGGGCAACGAAGAAAAATTGGGAAGACCAAGATTTCCTAGGCAGGAACAAGAAACGGCCTAAGGTCCTCGGAGAAAAAAACAAATGAATCCATGCCATGCGTGAATACCTTGTAATTCTTCGAGCAGAACTCTTTGGTTTGTTTATCTCCCCAGCGACCTATGTAGCGAGTTTTTACTTTCTTTCCTTATTGGCGATCGGGTTCAGATTTTTTATAGAAAGCTTTGCCACGACCGATTGGATTCTCCCTCCCCTCGCATCACTTGTTACAGGGCTTGTATTCGGAGCACCCGCTCTCATCCCCTTCCTAACCATGAGGTCTTTCGCAGAGGAAAGAAGGCTTGGTACGCTCGAAACTTTGATGTCGGCCCCGATTGGTAGCCTATCACTGGTATTGGGAAAGTGGAGTGCAAGTTACCTGTTCTTTCTCCTTATTTGCGGTTGTGCCTTTTGTTTCCCTTTTCTTCTTCTTCTTATGTTTCCTGATCAAGGGGAGACTCTCGGGTTCACAAACTTGGAGCAATGGGCGGGAGGTTGGCTTTTTCTTATGGCTTTCGGTGCAAGCTTCTCAGCGGTAGGTATCTTCGCAAGTTCAGTTACGCGGAATCAAATGGTTGCAGGGATGCTTTCCTTCACTCTTCTGACTCTTTATCTTTCGATCATGGCCTTTTCCTTGGGCGAAACCCCACCGACTGAGTCGATAGATAATTTTTCTGATTTTTGGGACGCAAGCCTAGGTTCTTTTGCTGACGGGCTTCATAAACTTCAGCATTTTGCCGTTGGCTTGATCGACCTCGCTACAATTTTACATCAATTGATCTTGGGCTTCTTCTTCTTGAGCCTAGCCACCTTACAAGTAGAGAGGCTCAATCACTGATGGATTTCAAACAGGCAAAAAGAAACCGTAAATACGACACCTGGCTGATGGTGTTATTACTCCTTTCACTTGCAACGGGGCTCAATTTCTTGGTTTCCAGAATCGACAGTCAAATCGATCTCACGCCCGGTTCCAAGTATACCCTTTCTAGGGAAACCTTAGCTTTGCTTAACCAAATGGAGAGCCCTGTCGATGTCATTATAACCATTCAAGAAAACAATCAGCTTCCCAAGGTGATACAAAAGCTACTACACGACCTTGGGCTCCTCCTAGAAAGTTTCGAGAACTCTGCATCCGCTGGTAAAATAAGAGTGCATCGCGTCGATGTCAATTCAGCCAAGATGTCATCGGATGTCATTAACCGATACAAAATAACGGAAGCGAATTTGGTCATGGTCGCTTCACCAAGAGGGGATAAAAAGATTGTTTTCAGGTATGAAGACCTGGAAGGGGTCAACCCATATGACCCAAACGACTCATTCCGTTCGGAAGATTCCCTGGCTCGTGAATCCTTATGGGAGTCAGGACTTTATGGAGAATGGGCAGAATCTACGAACGGTGTCCTAGATCCGAAGGTTTTCAGGGGGGAAGAGGTAATAACGAGAGCAATTCTCGAAGTTGCCGGAAAACCACAAGTTAAAAGAGTTGCCTATTTCACTCGTGGTCACGGGGAAAGCAGCCCTGCGGATGTCAATGCAGAAAAGGGATACTCTGAGCTTAGAAGATTACTTGAAGACCGAAACCTCATGGTTTCGGACATTGACCTTAGTGTCCAAGACAGTATCCCCAAAGACGCTAAGCTTCTTATCATCGCTGGCCCCAAGGCAACTTTCCTGGACAAAGAGGTGGCGTTGATCAGAAATTTCCTTAACCAAAACGACGGGAATCTTCTCGTTGCATTGGATCCGACCGAAAGCCTTTCAGTCGTTGATCGACCGGCCTTTGGCCTACGACCTTTGCTCAAAGAGTGGGGATTGAGGTGTCACGACATGCTTGTGTACGACCCGACCAAAGAGAACTTCGACCTTTTTTCGGGGGACTACTCTCTAAGGACCTATTCGAGCAAGAACCTACATCCTACCGTAAGTATGCTTGCTGAGCAGGGGTATTCGGTTCAGGCAGAAAGGTGCCGCCCTGTTGAGGTCGACCCCGACCACCCTGTCGGACTAAACCCGGTCTCCTTAATATATTCTTCTAGCAAATCATGGGCTGTTTCGGGCTGGGCAAACAGAAAGAGCCCTCCGAGCAAGAATCCGCTTCTCGATGTTGAAGGACCAATACCCATTGCATCAATCTCCTCTTATGCAAATAACGAGGGAAAAGTCGGAAGCCTTTTGTCCAAAGGGAGGATTGCTGTGGTCGGCTGTTCGAAAATTTTTTCCAATAAGAGATTAAAATCTAATATCGGAAACCAATTTCTTGCCCAGAATATTATATACTGGATGAAAAACTCCTATGGAATGCTGGAAATACCACCCAAAAACCTAGACACCTATACGGTCTCAATGACGAGCGAAAAATTTGACAAACTCCTTTATTTACTTTCCGTAGTTCCCGCATTAATTGCCTTAATGGGCATCTTCGTGGGTTGGTTACGCAAGGAACTCTAAGCAATGAAAAAGATCAAGATACTCCTTCTGTTGGCAAATATCATCATCGCACTCCTTATCTTTGTAACCATCTACGATGACGATGAACAAAAAAGAGAAATTGAGACCGAAATCGTTGAAATCCTATCCAACTTACACTTCATCTCAATATCCGAACCAGCAACGGATGAGTATGTCAAGATCGCCAAGAAAGATGAAAAATGGGTTCTAGAAGAACCGTTTTCATGGGAAGCTGAAAAGCTTGTCCTCTCTAATTTTAAGACGAAATTCGCCCACCTCAACTTCAAGGAATTGTATTCCATCGACGAAATCGAGAAAAGAGGTGAGATCGTACAGGACTACGGATTGGACGAAAACTCTACGATTTTGGAGATCAAAGCCGCGGACGCGAGATTGAAGTTGACCGTCGGAAAAGAGACCAAAGACGAACAGTCCGTTTACGCTCAAATCGAACGCTCATCGAACAAAGCCCAAAGCATATGGAAAGTATCCAAGGACATTGTCGAAATCGCCAATCCCAAGCCCTCCTATTGGGGGATTTCCGCTTTTGTCAACAAGCCTCTTTATTCCATTGATCAATTTTCGGTGACGTTCCGCACGGAAACCAACAACACGAGTGAAACCAGATTGGAAAAAATCGATTCCGATTGGAAATTCACTGAACCCTTCCATGCCCTCGCAAACAAAGAAAAGGTTTTATTTTTCCTCAACAGTCTGATTTCGGAAAAAATTGAAGGCTTCGTTCAGTCTCCGGATAGAGTATTGAACCAAAAGCTAAAGAAGGACTGGAGGGTAAAGATTTCTCTAGACAGCATGGGTACCCGGGAAGATGTCTTTATTCTTGGACCTTCCGGTAATGATAAAATCTACCGTGCGGCTCAGTCCTCGCTTTCATCAACCATTTTTCTAATCAGCGAGGATTTCGTGAGTAAAAAACTTTCCGACCTCAGTACACAACTTAGGGAAAGAACCATATTTGATCTTGATTCCGAAACCCTGCAATCAATTGAAATTCAAAAAAAGGAAAACTCCCTCAAATTAAGCAAAGAAAATGGTCTCTGGTTTGCGGCCGAAAGAAACGCGACAGACTTGATCAAGATCGAATCCGAAAAAGAATCCGTCGAGTTATTCGTACGATCTCTCAATCAAATTAGAATAAAAGAGTTCCTCGCCTTCACTCCGGACCAGGAATTCCTAGACGAAAATGGCTTTTCAAACCCTGGATACACCCTTGAGATCCTAAAGTCCGACACCAGCAAGCAGACCATTTTGGTTAGTGAATCAAATGAAGATGCTTCCCTTTCTAAAATTTATAATTCTGAGCAAGCACTCATTTGTGTAGTGGACGAAAACCTAGCCGAAATCCTATCCACCGAAAACTTATCGTTTCGCATCAAGACTCTTCTTCCGGAAAACCTGGTGATTGAGGCTTATGATCTGATCGAACTGGAAAACCAGAAAGTCCTACACTCGATCGATCAAAATTCATCCAAAACCGACACTAGTTTCTTCGATTCTTTCAAGGCCGAGAAATTTCTATCTAATAAATTCAACAAAGAAGGCACCTGGGTCGAAGGCAATTGGTTTCCGTGGAAATACAAGATTGCCTTCAAAACTTCCTCGGCTTTGGTTGCAAAGCCAGAATTTCACCTCAGCGAACGCAAAGGGGCGACATCCTGGTATTGCGGATCCGAGGGCTTAGGAGTGACTTTCAACTTGCCCATTGGCATTATAGATCAACTTAGCCTCCTAATCGCTCCAGGGACCCTGTCATCTCCGTAACTGCAAGTCCCCAATCAACCGCAGGTGAAACCAGACAAAAGCTATCTTTCTCTCTACAAGGGAAAAGCCAGAGCAACCAAATTTCTGTTCATTCTTTTTGCAGTTCAAATCCTCCTGCTATCTCTCTTAAGTGTCTCCATCCCTGTACCTGTCGAATTCGCAGAACAACTACTTGAAGACTATGAAACCAAAGACATTACATTTGAATTGGAGCAGGTCGCCTTCACCTTCCCCGATAAGATCACCGCAAGAAAGGTAGTCCTACTAAAAAATGGTCACCAAACCGGGTTAGTCCATGAACTGAAAATTCAATATCCTTTTTTAAAACTCCCTTGGGGCAAATGGCGAAACCTCAAGCGCATATGTGCCAAGAATATTTCACTACAAACTCCTGTTGAAAGCCAACCGGTCTTACAGTTGACCAACTTTGATCTTCAAAAAAGTGGAGACATGGAGCATGACCTAAAAGTCTCGATTCATTCCGATCAATCTTTATTGAAAGTGAAAGGAGTTGTGGATTTCGAGTACCTAAAGTCTTTACTCAAGGCAACACCCCTCAAGGAGCCCCACTTCCAATTGAGTGAATCAGTAGACCGCCTTCTTCGTTCCGGCGGGGATCTAAAAACCATCCTGCAAGAAACAGGAAGTCTTGACCTGGAAACTTTCCTCAACATTTCCTCCAACGGAGACCTAAGCCTATCTCAATTAGGCAGGGACACAGGAGAGGAAACAGCACTGTTAAATGGGCTCAGAGCCTACCTGCAAATCTTCGAACAGGATGGAGGCACGCGAATCGCGAGCATCAAAGCCAATCTTAAAGATTTAACGATCAAACAGGAAAACATTGTGACAGTCTTAAGAAATATTTCCTTTTCCAACCAGTCCATCTCCTTCGAACACCTCAACACCTTGAAGAGTAATTTTGGCAAATCAAGTCTCCGGGTTGATGAAATAGAATTAAAAGGCAAGGTCGAAGGTCGGCTTCCCGCATTGGACATAATTTCCAATAGTACGGACGGACTCGAGAAAGGGATGGTTTTTTCGGAATCGAATCGAACGAGGGTGGCATTGGCTTACCAATACGATTCCTTTGTTTCACTCCACGGGGATGCGTCCATTGATCCAAAGTTATTCGACCTTCACTGTCATACTAAAAAAGGAAGACTGCGAGTTATAGATGGGGACGAGTGTACCCTCAGCCTACTTAAAAGTAAAGTCAATGAACGAGCTTTTGCCCCCATGCATTTTCGAGTGACCGCCCCAAGACTTTCTGTCATGGAAGCACCCGACGGTTCATTCTCTTTACAAGGATTGATCTACCCCGACTACTCCATAAAAGTAGATTCGGCTTGGGCTAAAATAGGAAAAAGTGAAGCGAGTGGTACCTATTCACAATCCTGGTTCCCACATAACTTTAGGTTTTTGCTCAAAGGAGAATTGTTCCCACCCGATATAAGTAACTGGTTTGGATCTTGGTGGAAATCCATATGGACAGACTTCCGTTTCAGTGAAAAAACTCCTTCGGGCGATTTTTCCGTCTCGGGCACATGGGGATCATCTAGTTCAGATACAATAACCTTCGGTATAATAAAAACGCAAAAGCTGACCTACAGGAATTTTACTGCATCTCAATCCTCAGCTATTGTGAAAACTGACTCTAATCAAACCTCCGTCCACACGATCATTAAACACAAAAAAGGTCAACTTCGCGGTAACTTTAGTTTTCCCAGAAACTCCCCTCCCGAAGGGGAAATATTGAGTTTCGATTTCAACGGGGACTATCCATTAAATGACGGAAGGCAGACCTTCGGCCCCGAGGTGGAGCGATACCTCATTGACTTCAATTCCACCAATCTTCTCTGCGAAGTTTCAGGGTCCATTTTCAGATCATTGAATGCCGCTTCGGGCGAGAGCAACAAAACACATTACAAAATCAAAATATCCACAGATCAAAATGCCTCGCTTTGGAACATACCCACAGAGCATATTCACGGAGGAGAGATTACTTACAAAAACCGTGTGACCTCCGGCAAGTTTCCATCGATCGGCCTAGGTAACGGCATCGCAACTTTGGATTTTAAGTCTGAAAACCAGGCTGGCAGTAAAGTCTTTGATTTCAACTTTAATTTGAGAGGGGCAGATCGAACTGCTTTGATTTCTTCCATTTCAAAAGCAAAACACTTAAACCGTGACTCCCGAAATCATATTCTCGAAAACATCGATTCCTCAAAAGAATCAAACGGTAAAATCGATCTTCGGATTAACGCGAGAGGTCCCTTTGGAAATTTTTTACAATTCACGGGAACAGGCCATATTCGTCTGATCGAAGAAAGTTTACAGAAGGTGAACCTATTAGGAAAGATATCCGAAAGGCTTGATGCCGTTAAATTACCCATACCATCCGGATCATTCTCTTTTGAAATGCTAGAAATACCATTCCGCTTGGAGAATGAGAATGTTCACTCAGACAAAATTCTTCTTACCGGACCTTTATCTAGAATCGAAGCATCTGGTGTTTTGAACCTCGCCTCTGGCGAAATCGATGTTACCTCTACACTCAAGCTCATAGGGAACTTGAAGATTCCAATTTTGAAGAACATCTTAAATTTGGCCGATCCTTTATCCAAAATTACGGAAATTCGGATAACTGGACACTGGAAAAATCCAAAGACCGAATTTATCACATCATTGGAAAAAATATTACCGTTTAGAAGAAGGAGCAAGTGAATTGAAGAATTCAAGCATTGCATGATCCTTCAAATTGGATTTGATAGGTGTAAACAATATGATTTCATAGGAGGAACGAATTTTGGACTTAAGCGAACTAAAAGGAATAATTTCCTTAATGCAAAAATCTGATCTGACGGAGTTGGAAATAGAACTCCAAGATCTAAAGCTCAGGTTGGCCCGACCTGGTAACGACGCACCAGCACAGGTCAGCTATGCAATACCCGATTTGCCACAGCAACCTACTCCGTCGCAGGCTACACCTTTGGCAGCGACTCCTTCCCCTGCGGAGGATGATGGAGCACACCAATTCTCCTCCCCAATGGTAGGTACTTTTTATCGAAAGCCATCCCCTGACGATGCGTCTTTTGTGGAAGTCGGAGACATCGTGAAGAAAGGGGATGTTTTGTGCATAGTGGAAGCTATGAAAGTGATGAATGAAATACAGAGTGATGTCGCGGGAGAAGTTCTTGAAATTTTAGTCGAAGACAGCACGAGTATCGAATACGGACAAACCCTCTTTAAAATCCGCAAAAGCTAAGCTCCCCCGATGATCCGAAAGATCCTTATTGCCAATCGAGGTGAGATAGCGTTGAGAATCGTCAGAGCTTGCCGTGAACTTGGTATTCGGACGATGGCGGTTTACTCCGAAGCAGACGAGCAATCTCTTCATGTCCAATTGGCCGACGAAGCAATTTGTATAGGGCCTGCTCCAGGGTCGGAAAGTTATCTGCGAGCAGATCGTATACTCAGTGCTGCTGAAATAGGCGATGTTGATGCGATCCATCCGGGTTATGGATTTTTATCCGAAAACGCAGAATTTGCCGAACAATGCGAGTCATGTAATATCATTTTCATAGGTCCTCGATCCGAGACCATTATGAATATGGGAGACAAAGCCAAAGCAAGGGAGACCGTTGCAAAGGCAGGTGTACCCATCATTCCCGGTAGCGATGGACCTCTAGAAAACGAGCATGTCGCTACAAAAGTAGCTCAAAAAATTGGTTTCCCCGTAATCATCAAGGCCGTTGCAGGTGGGGGGGGAAGAGGCATGCGTATAGCCCACAATGCCGTCACCTTCGCCAAGGAATTTCAATCGGCACGTCTTGAAGCAGTTAAGGCCTTCGGCAACGGTGAGCTCTACATTGAGAAGTATCTCGAAAGCCCTCGTCACATTGAGTTTCAAGTCTTGGCTGACATGCATGGAAACATGGTCCACCTTGGTGAACGTGATTGCTCCGTGCAGAGAAGGCATCAGAAAGTGATTGAAGAATCTCCCTCGCCCTTTCTTGATAAAAACTTGCGAAACAGAATGGGAAAAGCTGCACTCAAGGCAACCCAGGCAGCAGACTATGTTAATGCTGGCACGATTGAATTTCTCGTTGATGCCAAGGGCAATTTCTACTTCATCGAAATGAATACCCGTATTCAGGTCGAGCATGCGGTTACCGAGGAAGCTACTGGCATCGATCTGATCAAGGAACAAATTCAAATTGCCAGTGGAAACAGGCTTGGGTTTGTACAGAAGGACATCTCCCTAACCAAACATGCCATAGAATGCAGAGTCTGTGCTGAAAACCCAGCCAAAGGATTCATCCCTTCACCTGGAGAAATAGGGCTTTATTCCGCTCCTGGCGGGCACGGAGTACGAGTCGATTCTCATGCCTACGGTGGTTACATAGTTTCTCCTTATTACGACAGTATGATAAGTAAAGTGATCACATACGGAAGAACCCGTAAAATTGCCTTGGACAGAATGTATCGTGCATTAAGCGAGTATCTGATCCGAGGAATTGACACAAATGTTGATTTCTTGAAAGCGGTACTTATGGATCCAGCCTTTAGGCAAGGTGAAGCCACCACCTCCTACATTGAGGAATTCCTTGCCCGGGTTCCAAAAGATTTTCTAGACAAACCAAGCAAGGATTAACGCAATGACCAGAAAGAAAAAAGAAGCAGCAGAGCAAACAATTGAGTCTATTCCTACGATTTCTGAAGAATCCAGCGGATTGGGAACAATCCGGATAAACCACAGCGTAATTGCGGGAATTGTTCGGTTAGCCACACAATCGGTTGACGGGGTCGTTAATGTTGGTGGTGGTGGGGTTGTTGAAGGCTTGACCGACTTCTTTTCTAAGAAAGAATCCGAAAGAGGCGTTAAAGTATCCGAAGTTGAGGGAGGTGGATATAACATTGAAGTCAGGGTTGTCTTACAATTCGGTGTGGACTTAGCCAAAACTGGACTTTCCATACAAGAAAGCATTCGCGATCAAATATTGGCCATGACCGGTGATCATGCCAAAAACATAGATGTCGTCATCGATGATATAAAAATGGATATGATTGCTAAAGACGACGAAGATTGGGCGAGCGAATCAACGAGTTAGTTTTTTCTACTCAGGGTATGTCATTTTCCAAAATCAAGGACATCTATCACATGACCTTTGCGGAGGCGATTGACGAACCGCTTTACCTCTACGCCGCTGTCCTTCTCGTTTTGCTCGTCGCCTCAATCTTAGTAATCAGAAGCTTCAAAAAAGAACTCATTCCTGTCTTCTCGGATGAAGAAGGCCTTGTTCAAATAACACCTCATGCTCTGCACGAATTGGTTCGAAAGACATGTGAGGCTTTCCCGGAAGTCAATTCTCCGTCTACCCGCATAAGAAAAGACGCAAAGGAAATACGGTTGGATATTCACATAAAGGTAAAGCCTGATTGCAATGTAAAGGATACCCGGACCCTTCTTAGAAAACGATTGGAGACAGTCATGATAACGAACTTGAATTTTTCCAATTTCGGTGGAGTTGATATCGTCATCAAAGGATTTCAGGAAGAAGCCTAATCGACTTATTTAGATTTGCTACGTAAATTCCTCAGAACGGGAAGTTCTCTCCTTAAGCTGACGCGATTAGATCTCACTTCCGCCGTGAGTTCAACTGGGGGGTTAGTGTGAAGAACTGAACTGTCTATCCAAGCACTTCCGATCGGACCTTCCACGAGGGGTGAATACCCTCCTGACAAGACCTTACCCACTTGCCGATCAGCAGCAAAAACCTTGTCATCCTGCCGGGGAATGCGTCGATCATCCACCTCATAAAAAATAACCTTGCCCGGTACTCCTGATTTTTTTTCGGCCAAGAGAGACTCTTTTCCCAAAAAAGACTTTTTTTGCCACTTGATAGCCCAGCCAAGACCTGCCTGGAAAGGAGATATTTCGTGACTTAATTCATGCCCATAAAGCGGGAACCCTGCTTCAAGTCTTAAACTATCCCGGGCAGCCAAACCTATCCATTGAACTGTCCCAGCAGAGCATCCATCCTCGAAAGCGTGAGCCCATTCGATAGCCTTTTCTGCCGAACAGTAAATTTCAAACCCATCCTCTCCGGTGTAACCAGTTCTCGCAACAAGACAGTAATCACCAAATAGGTCCATTTCGCGAAAAGACATCTTTGGGATATCCCCAAAATCGGTTCCGGTTGCATTGAAGAGCGCTTGTGAGCTCAAAGGACCTTGAACGGCAAGTTGACTAAACTCAGAGGAACGATTCGATATTTTACAGTCAAAACCAGCTATTTGTTTTTGAAAATGGTCGAAGTCCTTGTCAGTATTTGAAGCGTTTACGCACAAAAGAAAAGAATCACTACCCTTCTTGTAGGCAATAAGATCATCTATGGTCCCACCATCCTCCGAGCACATTGGGGAGTAAACTCCCTTGCCCGAATCAATCGAACTTACTGAATTAGTAAGAAGAAAATCAAGAAAAAGCTCAGCATCCGGGCCATGAATCTCAATCTCGCCCATATGACTGACATCAAAAAGACCCACCTTTTCACGAGTTTGCATATGCTCATCGATAATTCTGCCAAAAGAAACGGGCATCTCCCAACCGGCAAAGGGGACAAACTTTGCCGAATTCTTATGATGTAGGTCGTGTAACTTTAATTTTTGCAAATTCTTCATTATTTCCTGTAACCTTGTCTTGCTTATTTTGCTTCCATTCTCTTTAGATTATCGAGATGCTCTCAATGATTCGAAAAAGATCAACAAAAAGCGTATTAGGCGTTCCTTACTCATCGATGTATTTCTTCGCTAAACAAATCAACTACCGATTGGAGTTCAGGGCGTGAATTCTTGGTATTCGGACCCAGAGTTAGTCGCAGCAATATCACTTACTATCGGTATTTCAGCACTTTGCTCGACACTCGAAGCGATGATCTTAAGCGTAAGTTCCGCAGAGTTGGAAAGTTTTAAAAAAGCTTCTCCGAAAAGAGGACTGATGATGGAAAAGTTTCACAACGAAATTGAGGAGACCACATCCGCAATCCTAAGCCTCAACACAATCGCAAATACTTTGGGTGCAACATTAGTCGGCGGTCTCGCAAAAAAACACCTAGGCGATGGACAAACGGACATGCTTTGGTTCGCGTGTGGTATGACATTGGGAATTCTCTTTTTTGCCGAAATCCTGCCCAAGAATATGACCGTGCGATACAGATCCGACATGCTCGGAAAACTCGTCATTCCACTTTTTATCGTGAGAAGATTGATGCTCCCGTTCTCCAAAATTTGCAAGGTAACCGTAAAGGCAATGGTTCCCGAAAAGAAAAAGTCTGAAGACAGTGATGAGGAAGAAATCATTCTTTTGGCGAGAAAGGGAGCAAAAAAAGGCACGCTTACCGATGAAGAAAGTAAGTTGGTCGCAAATGCATTGCGCCTGAATAATCTTCAAGTTCACGAAATCATGACTCCACGAACGGTCATGCTGGCACTTGATCAAGATCTTACGGTTGAACAGGTTTTCCGTATGCATCCGAATGTCCCCTTTGCCCGAATTCCTTTATATCGAGAGACGATTGACCATATCTGCGGAATCGTAAGGAGGAGAGACCTACACGGAGCAATGGTTGAAAAAACTCCAGGCAAATCATTGAAGGAGCTTTCGCAAGAAGCCATTTTTGTCCCTGAAAACGCAACAGCCGACAAGGCGCTCAGGCTTTTGCTCTCTGAGCATTGTCAACTTTCTATTGTGGTGGACGAATTTGGATCAGTTGCTGGGGTTCTGGCCATGGAGGATATTATTGAAAGCATCATCGGCCAAGAGATCTTCGAGCACGACGACATGGCTGTTGACATGAGAGAATTCGCCAAGCGCAAGCACAGGGCTCGCATAAACCAAAGACCACAGGCATCCGATTGAAAACAACGATATCCAATTATTGGGTTCACGATTGGGATCCATTTCTTTGGCAATTCCCTGATTCCTTTTCCCATTTTGGACCAGGTGGAATCCGCTGGTATGGAATTGCATACCTTGCCGGTTTCATAAGTGCCTTTTTTCTTCTCAAACGATACCACCGGTGCAAGAGAAGCCCTTACGACAGCGAACAGGTCATGAATCTCATGACCTTTATGGTTATCGGCGTATTGCTCGGGGGAAGGATAGGCTATGCCCTTCTTTACCGATGGGGGGAATTCATGGAAGATCCATTGATTTTGCTTCGGGTATGGGAGGGGGGCATGGCCAGTCATGGCGGCTTCGTCGGCGTTTGCATAGCAGTTTTTTGGTACGCCCGCCATTCCAAACAGTCTCCCTTTCCCATCGGAGACATAATTGTCAGCGTCGTACCACCCGGCCTCTTTTTTGGAAGAATTGCCAATTTCATAAATGGCGAACTATGGGGAAGGACAACGGAGATAGCCTGGGGGGTTTTGTTCCCCAAAGCTCCTGGTTTCATTGAAGGTGTAGCGAGGCATCCTTCGCAACTGTACGCAGCAACTCTTGAGGGGCTTTGCACCTTCGCCTTCGTGCAATGGCGATTTTGGAAATCCGATGTGACCAAGAGAGCTCCTGGTAGACTGGCTGGGGAATTCTTAATTGCTTATGCCATTGCTAGAATAATAAACGAATTCTTCCGGCAACCCGACGCATCTCTGGTCCTGGGAATGTCCCGCGGCCAATTCTACTCGCTTTTTCTGGTTTTAGGTGGTGCCATTCTTATTCGTATAGCAGAAATAAGGGCTAAAAAATCACTGAATTGACTAATGCAAGCAAGACTTCAGCACTCTCTTAGAATCATATTATTTTTCAAGTGTGAATTAATTATCTTTGACAGGACTGACCAAAGAAAGAGAGAACAAACCTTAGACAGTATAATTAAATGATAGGCAATTTTTTCGGGTTTCTTTCAAATGACATAGGCATAGACTTAGGCACAGCAAATACCTTGGTCTTCGTCAGGGATCGTGGCATCGTGCTTCGCGAGCCAAGCGTGGTCGCCCGTTATAAAAGTAGCAAGAAGGTATGTGCGGTCGGCTCAGATGCAAAGAGGATGCTTGGTCGAACACCTGGAACCATCGAGGCACTCAGACCGATGAAAGATGGGGTCATCGCGGACTTTGAGATCTCCGAAGCCATGCTTAGGTATTTCATTGAAAAAGTGGACAAACGAAAACTCGTTCCTCCTCGTGTAGTGATTGCTGTGCCCTCCGGAATAACCGCCGTTGAAAAGAGAGCTGTAAAAGATTCGGCAATTAGAGCAGGTGCCCGGGAAGTACTTTTGCTAGGAGAGCCGATGGCTGCATCTATCGGAGCTGGTCTACCAATTGATGAGGAATATGCGAATATGATTGTCGACATTGGCGGAGGCACGACTGAGGTAGCTATTATTTCTATTTCTGGAGTTTCTTATCAAAGAAGTATTCGAGTAGGCGGAGACGAACTGGATGAAGCTATTATCGCATACATGAAAAGAGCTTACGGTTTATTGATCGGAGAAAGAACCGCGGAAGAGATCAAATTTTCAGTCGGTTCTGCAGGGCCCATTGAGACAGGGGAACTTAGCATGGATGTACGGGGACGAGAAGCCACCCATGGTTTGCCGAACACCGTGCACATCACTTCTCAGGAAATACGTGAAGAGGCTTTGAAGGAAGTCGTTTCTCAGATTGTCGACCTAGTCAAAAGTGCCTTGGATCGATGCCAACCGGAGCATTCAGCAGACTTAATTGACCGTGGTATTGTACTCGCCGGAGGAGGTGCTCTTATAAGAGGATTGGATCAGGTAATTAGCGAGGCAACCCGTTTACCCGTAATCCAAGCCGAAGACCCCTTGTGTTGCGTGGCTAACGGAACGGGAAAGTTTCTCAACCTTCTTGGTAACCTAAGCCGCGAACAGGTTGATCGTCTCGTTACCCAATAGATTTTGATTTGGTCAAGAAGACAGACAGACGCAAGTCTCAACCCTTCCTTTTTCTTGGTCTCTTTTTAATTGCATGGTGGGGATTACCCGCATCATGGAAGGTTTTCACTAAATCCGCATTCTCTGAATTTCATGCTCCCCTATGGGATCTTTCCTCTCGGACCGAGGACTTGAGCAATTATTGGGGACACCTCAGTGACTCAAAGGAAACTTTGATTGAAAAAGCCAAGGATTACTCTCGTCTCAAGTCGGACCTGGAGCTTCAAGGTGACAGATCCATTGCAATTGAGAATGAAGTTGTAAGGCTTAGGCGTTTAAAGGCTTCCTTGGAAAAGTTAGAATCTAGCTTGAACCTAGGATCATCTCAGCAATTCGATCCTATAGTCGCCAGGGTATCTCATCGAAGCTTGAGCGGTTGGTGGCAAAAAATCACGATCAGAAAAGGAAGTTCTCATGGTATGAAGCCAGGGTTCGGGGTCATTTCGAACAAAGGCGTAGTCGGAAGAATCAAATCAGTAGGATTGCTTTCATCCGAAATCGAACTGATCACAAACCCTTCTTTCCGAATGGTCGCTCACTTCGCGGGAGACGATAGACCTGTCACCTTCCAAGGAAGTGGCATCGCTTTGGGTGGAAGGTCTGTCGGACTAGCTCTCGACGTCCCACATGACCTCACCCCAACACCTGAAAAACCTCAAACACTCATCAGCTCAGACCTAAGCTCGATTTTTCCCCGCGGCATTCCGCTGGGCGTCGTCAAGGATTTGGGCGAAGGAGACGAAGGCTTGTTCAAGTCTGGTAATGTAAGCTTGGGTTTAAGCCTGAATCAATTAATGGAAGTAACTGTCTTGGTTCCCCGCCAATAACAATCCGTGCCAAAACAAAATAAAACGGCCTTTGTTCTTTTAGGAGTAAACCTATTAACCCTTAGCCTGCTTGGCTCTATTAACTCGACCATAGGCCAGCACGGAGTTTTTCTTTACCTGCCTGCTCTTTTCTTTCTCCCGGGAGTTCTTTACCTGGATAATGCAAGAGGGATCCCCCTGGCATTTCTGACCGGCTTACTCCTCGATCAACAAATTGAAACTATTTTTGGATTTCATGCCTTTGGTTTGTCGCTCCTTCACTTACTAGGTTCCAACTGGGTCCGTGGAGTTAACTACCGCAAAGACTTTGTTACCCTTGTTCTCCAGTTTCCGGCAAACCTGCTTTTCTTTGTCCTGTTGATACTTTGGATCAAAATATTCCAAGACGAGGTAATGGATTGGGCATGGGGTAGGTGGTTCATTGACCTCCTGGCTTCGAGCATCGCCCTCATTCCGCTTGCCATATGGATGCCGAGATTTGTCGAGTCCTTACTCGATTTGATTCATTTATCTCCAGAAGGAAGAAAGGAACTCAGTTGAAATTACTGGAGAAACACCTACCCGAAAAAAGGAGGCTCAGGGTATTCAAATTTGTTTACGGATCCCTGTTCCTTGCTCTTTTTTGTAGCCTTCTTGTTCTCCAGACCTTTGAGAACGAGGAATTCGAAAACCGCGAAAGAATTCAAGGTCAACGCAGAATTCTAAGACCTGGTGCTCGGGGTGATGTTCTGGACAGAAACGGTCAATTGCTCATCGGCAACAAGGCCCACTTTTCGGCTGTACTACAATTGGAGTATCTCAACCAAGAAATTTGGAAAGAAAGGGTTTCTCTTGGAGAGAAAGCCGAATCCTTGACTGAAGAGCTCCTTAACACTCGTCAACTTACTGGCGGCCTCCTAATAAAACACTGCTTAGAGAAAACCGTCTTACATGACAGGGGGATCATCATAACTGGAAGAAGTGTTCCAAAAGGTAATGATTTCGAGCGGGTCAAATTATACTTTCAAAAGTCGAGAATTACCGTCAATCAAACTGCGAGTGGTTTTTGGCACTGTTCAATCAAAGATTGGAAACCTACTGAAAGCCCCACATTAAAGATTGAGGGGGCAAAACCCAATCTCAAGATCTGCGTACCCGGACTTTTTACAACCGATATTTATCTTCATCGAGACAACCGTTACCGATTGAAAGAAGAGAAAAGTGGTTCTGATGAATTCTCTTTTTTTGAATTTTTCAACATCGAGAAAAACCAACTGAAGTTTGATTCAAGTACGATTAAATTTGAGCAAAAAGACGGCCGAGCAAGGGTCTACACATCCATTGAATGGGAGGCACGATACAATGTTGTCAAGAGATACCAAAAACAAGTCAACCGTCTAACAGGGAGAGACTGGATTATCCCGTTCCACAAACTGAAATCCCACTGGATGCAAAAATCAATCCTTCCTTTGGAGTTAGCCGGGAACCTGACAGCACAAGAATACGCCAAGCTTATCGATGAAATCGATCCAGATTCTCCACTCCAAGTAAGCTCTCAAGCTATTAGGCATTACCCCATGGGTTCTCTGGCGTCCCATATTCTTGGTTATGTCGGAAGTGGCTACCAAGCCAATGATGAGGGACTGGAGGGACAAGATTTGGGAACCTTTGAGATTAAAGGAAAAAAAGGTAAAGAGGGAATCGAAGTTTTTTTTGATTCCCACCTAAGAGGAAAAGATGGCAGCGATATCTGGCGCATCAGTCCAAGCGGACTGAGAGTCGAACTAATGGAATCAAAACCTGCCCAAAAAGGATCGTCTATTCGGTTAAGCATAGACTCGCAGTTACAAGGCTTGGCCGAACAATCCATTGAGCAAATGTCACAACGGGTCGCTACCCATAGAATCCTGCCTGATGCCGATTGGCTAAAGACGATCGAGAAAAGGACGCGGCGTGAATTAATAAAGGCAAATGAGAAGGATCTCAGTCCAGACCTTCTGCTCAATTCTTTTAAGGACGCCCCTTTCCCATTGAATGGTCGGCAAGCTTCCACCGTGGCCGGCTTCAAGGGAACTTCTGAGGATGCCGAACGCTTGCTTCGCTTACTTTACGCAAAAGGAGTCTTGGCAAAGGCAAACCCGGAGGTGAACGAGTATGCTTTGGCCTCCCCGCCCCCGCCCCCAGGAGCAGCTGTTTTGATCCATCTGAAGACTCGTGAAGTGCTTGTTCTGGCAAGCAAACCCAACTACAACCTGCAGGATTTTTCACCGATTCTTAGGCAATCGACTTATGACGAGATCGAGAGGTCCGAGGCATGGTTGCCGCGAGCATTGCATCCTGGTTACGCACCTGCCTCGCCCTTTAAGCTCGTTACTTCTTTGGCTGGATTGAGGCAAGGTGTTCTCGATCCGAAGGAGAAACTCCTCTGTGAAGGAAAACACAAAGGCATGATATGCCATGTCTACCCTGGGTCACATGGAGAACTGACCTTCCGCGAGGCAATCGCCCGAAGCTGTAATGTTTATTTCTACCGAATGGGCGAACGAATTGGGCATCTTGGTCTGATTAGGGAAGCCCGCGGGCTAAACATGCATCTCTCGCCCCCCATCCAGTTACCTTCTACTGGTTCCCCAATTGTACCTGACCCCGAATGGAAAAAGAAAGCGACCGGAGTCGCCTGGACCTTGGAGGATACCTTCAACATAACCATTGGCCAAGGGGGACTGAGCCAAAGCCCCCTGCAAATTGCATCCATGACCGCAAAGCTTGCCTCCAATGACCTGTCATTCGAACCATCGATACTCTTTCGAGCCACTACCAAGACTCCAATTCCTAGGCCTTTGGGGATTAAGGAATCCTCCTTGCGGGCTATTTACGATGGAATGCACCTAGCTACTACAAAAGGCACCGCCCATCGATGCAAGATAGAGGGTATAAACATCGCCGGAAAAACTGGAACTGGTCAGTGGCGCAATCACAATATGAAACTCAACCTTGCTTGGTTTGTCGGCTTTGCCCCCTTGGAAAACCCAGAAGTGGCCATCGCCGTACTCATCGAAGGCATTATCCCACAAGACAAAATCCAAGGTGGTTTAACCGCTACTCCGGTAGCAAGAGACATCCTTCAAGCCTACTTCGACCTAACCAGGAAAAAACTCGCTCGTGACGATTCTAGCATGAATCCTAGCCAATAAAATTACAATGGTAGCAACACCCTCGACAATGATTCCCCTCGACACAAAAGCCCCATCCTTCAAGCTTTTGAATGTCAGCACCCAAAATGCCGTAACCATCAAGGAGGATGGACATGCAGGTCATCTTGTTGCCTTTGTTTGCAACCATTGCCCCTTTGTTATTCACCTACTCGAGCATTTCACTGCATACTTTAATAAATTGGAAAACGAGAACATTGCTGTTTACCTGATTTCCTCCAATGATGCGGAGAAATATCCTGATGACCATCCGTCAAAGATGAAAGAACTAGCAATCAGCAGCGGCTTCAGCTTCCCCTACCTTTATGACGAGTCACAAAGTGTCGCCCAGTCTTACAAGGCCGCATGCACTCCTGACTTCTTCCTCTTCGACCCTCAACTATCCCTTTACTATCGGGGTAGATACGACGATTCTAGACCAGGAAATGGACTTCCAGTCAACGGGCTCGACCTTAAAAATGCTGTTGATCGACTACTTGCCGAAGACCCTCCTTCCCTACCCCAACATCCAAGCATGGGATGCAACATAAAATGGAAACCGGATAACGAACCGGATTATTTCAAAAGCTGAGGTAAAAAGGCCTAATTGAGTTAGGCAAAGCAGAGAAAAATCAAATTTATTTACTGGTCATTACATATACGCCATCCCAGTCGTCTCCGGGAGGGTTTTCCTTCATTACTTGGCACCGATCAATAAGGATCATAGATGGGTTGTCCTTCACCCCAGGAGTAATGCCTGGCTTATTTGGCTCCAAGTCTTTCGCCTTCTCGAACATACTCAGTGCACCGTCCCAATCCTGAAGCAGGTACTTATCAATCCCCTGCTTAAAGCAATCCAAGCAATCTTGAGTTTCTTGGCCCAAATCAGCCATAAACCCTGTCGGCTCATACATGGAAACGGGCTGCGAGCGACCCTTAACCACGATTTTGTCTAAGTAACGGAACGCAATATCATCCTTCGTTTTTTCAGAAGCTAGCTTGGTTTCTTCAGTGATCATGATGTAAGCTCCGTACGCCTTGGCGCCACTTTCACAACGGGCCGCCAAGTTAACCATATCGCCCATCATAGTGTAATTAAAACGATCCAAAGCACCCATGTTGCCCACTGTCGCGGTACCCGTATTACAACCAATGCGGGTTTGCATTTGCTTGACTAGACCGTAACACTTCCCCCATTTTTCCTCTTCCTGGGCCCACTTATCGCGCAAATCGAGTTGCTTTTCCTGCATACGCAAAGCGGTTCTCACAGATTGATAGGCATGATCATCCATCGGAATTGGAGCCCCATACATCGCAACGATTGCATCCCCTATGTATTTGTCCAAAGTTCCGCGCTCTTCCTGCAAAATATCAGTCATAGCCGTCAAGTATTCGTTCATCAGATCAACTAGCCCCGTAGGGGTAAGTAATTCTGAGAAGCTAGAAAATGCCTGAACATCACTGAAGAAAGCTGTGATTGCGGTTTCTTCACCCCCCAAGTGAGGTTCCTCGCCCGAGTCCACCATCTGATCGACTAGTTCGGCAGAAACATAACTCCCGAACATGCCCTTCAGGCGCCCCTTGGCTTTCTGCTCGTTTACAAGCATTATTCCCATTCCAATAAAAGTCGTGCTCAACCCACCGCAGGTCGGTGTTGTCACTGGCCACAAAACATGAGTTTGCGTAAATGCATAAATGGCAAAGAGGACATATCCCGCAAGCAAACTAATACCCCCAGCCTTCATCCAACTGGACTTGGGACCACTGTAGACGGCTAAAAATGCCATAAGCAACGACAGGCAGGCTGTTGTCAGATGGTCGACCCAGTCAGGCAAACGCTTGATGTAAAGACCACTTGTAATGGTCTTAACTAGATTTCCATGTATTCCGACTAAAGGAACAAATTCAGATTCAAGGGGGGTCGGTTTGATATCTTTTAAGGCGGCGTCAACAGGTCCGATGAAAACGATTGTATCTTGGAACTTGGCAAAAAAGGAATTAAGCAGCTTAATATCATTGAGGACCGTGAGGCGCCTCTCCTTGTTCGCCTTTAACACGGCTCGGACTTCTTCCATCTTAGCGAGCCCCGATTCGTTTTCGGGTTGTGTCTTGAGAAATAATTCGATTTTTGGAATAACTTCCGTCTCAATCTTCAAAATCATCCCGTCAAGATTGGCCAAATCAGTTTCACGGGTCAGCAGATCTTCCTCAGACCTTAGCACATCCCACATACCACACATCGGATTGAATTGAGAATCCAAAAGAACTGGCAAAAAATAGGTTTCAATTGCTTCCGACAATGCAAGTAACCTCTCAAATTCTGGCGCATCCTCTTCCTTGATCTTACCCTTCAAGGCATCCAACAAAGATATCGCTGTCTGGACATGCTCTTTCTCCAGACCAGCACCGATCCCCATCAACTTTTCGAGTGCCAGGGGAAGATCTGAATCATCTTCAGGCAGATCCAGATCCTTTACCCGATTAAGAAACCCTCGAATAATTTTGGGCGACAACTCGACATAGCCCTGAAAATCCTCATCGACATAAAGGTCGCGAGCTTTTTTAAGAGCTTCTACCTCAGGTATAGGCTCACTCCATTTCGAAAACCAATTAACCTCAACGAATTGGCCATCTTCCATTGGAACTACAAAAAGTTCCTCACTATCCCTATTTACAATGGTTAAGCTCTTGTTGTCACTGGAAAGCTTTACCGCTTTCTCATCCAAGCCATAATACGCGAGGAGAGCTTCTAGTCCGAGTCCGAAAAAGCGACCCTCTCTCTCGAGAGGCATCTGGTTGGGAAAGGACTCGACCAAAACTCCATTTCCAGCATCACCCTCAGGGCGTTTGTATATCAAACGAAGGGTATCTTGAGTCTCAAGTAATTCCGTATCCACAGAGCCAAGCAAGCTGTCAAGGCGCGATCTCGCGGCAGCTTCTGCAGAAGTGGCTTTTGCCAATCCACCCTTACTCTCTGCAACTCTTGTGGAAAAATTGTTCAAGCGTTCATCAATTGCAGCAATCGCATTCCTCACTTCTTCGATTTCGTCCAAGATTTTTTCATCTACAACCTGCACTGGTATTTCCTTGCGTTTAGCTTGAGTGGAAACTTCCAGCTTTTCCAATTTCGATACCAATTCGGAACGCTCGCTTTCACGAGCTTCCAACTGGGG
>Ga0055584_100000816_pt1 | contig 29858 bp, 27 predicted proteins | sample OSDHelmetaG_FD_58716 | JGI IMG/M metagenome (GOLD analysis project Ga0055584, IMG submission 58716) | Pelagic marine sediment microbial communities from the LTER site Helgoland, North Sea, for post-phytoplankton bloom and carbon turnover... | ecosystem: Environmental > Aquatic > Marine >... | reverse complement strand
CAAGCGGCGCAGGCAGGGCTTTGAGCAAGACTTTTCGTGCTTGCGCATGCGCTTGCGGCAGTGCCTCGCCAAGCACAAGCGCCAGCCACTCAATACGTTGCTTTAGCTCGCGCTCTGGAAAACCCGCGAGCGTTTTACGCTCAAACGCGTTTTTGTCGAAGTCCGGATACGCACGTTTGACCGCGCTCGCTAAAGCCGCAACAGATTGCGCGTTGAAGAGTTGGTCTTTTAGAGAGAAAGAAGTTTCCGCTTTGATTGCCATACGCCCTTCGCTCGTTGCTTTGCGGTCGCGTAATTATCGCAGCTGTGCTGTGTGCTGAGCACTCTAGTGCATGCAACTCACCGTTGCAGTCGATCGGTGTCTTTGACGGTCATAAGACTGTCGCGCTGGCATAGTCGCGATGGGTCGGGCCTGATAGTCTAAGGTTTCTTGAGTTTTGTAGAGACTCGCGTGAGCTTGCCGACTGGCGTGCGGAGCGACGTAAAAACCTACTCAAATTGTAGTCAGTTCAGGTTGGTGCAAGCGATCTGGCCATAATTAGGAGTTATTCGGTGGACATTGGGCAACGAATCAAAGGCTGGGCGCGGCCCATTTATGGTCAGTTCAGCGAGTTGCTTTCCGAGCAAGTCGAGAATGTTGCGGAAACTACTGGTGGTGAGCCAGACGCAGTGACATTTGCAGATTCATTGCTGAAAGATGCAGTTCGCGGCCGAGCCTCGGATATTCATCTTGAACCAGACAGTCAAGGCATCCGCATTCGTTTTCGCATCGACGGCGTCTTGTTAGACACAATGATGATGGACAGCGAGCCAGGTTGGGCTGTATTGCGGCACATCAAAGCGATGTTTGGCCTCGACCCAGTGCCATCTGTACGCCCGGCGAGCACCGGTCGTCAGCTGATGATCAACGGTTCACAGTTGGATGTACGTGCTTCCGTGGCGCCGTGCGTATTTGGCGAGAAAGTGACGCTGCGTATTCTCAACCTGCCGCAGCAGATTCAGCAGATCGGTCGTCTCGGCATGGAGCCTGATGCGGAGGCGCAGATCCAGGATTGGAGCGAACAGGTTACCGGCACATTTATCGTTTGCGGGCCGACCGGCAGCGGTAAGACCACAACTTTGTATGCGCTATTGCACGAGCTACGCGCGACTAATCGCAGCGTAATCACGATCGAAGATCCGGTTGAATATCGTATCGATGGCATCACCCAACTTGAAGTGCACGAGCGCAACCTGTCGTTTACTGAAGGATTACGTGCCAGCTTGCGCCTCGATCCAGACTGCTTAATGCTCGGCGAAATACGTGACCCTGAGACTGCACGTGTAGCCATGACGGCGGCCGGGACTGGGCGTGTACTGATGACGACCTTGCATAGTAAGGACGCGGTTGGCGCATTGACCGCATTGCGTAACTGGGGCATCGATAACTATCAGATCGCAGCAGCACTGCGCGTGATTGTGGCGCAACGCTTGGTCCGCAAACTCTGCGAGCATTGTCGTGAAGAGTGTGACGGGCCCTCGAACGCTGAGCGCGAATGGGTCGAGAGCATAAACAAGTCCATCCCGGAGCGACTTTGGCGTCCAGTTGGGTGTGAACACTGTGGTGGTCTTGGCTATTCCGGACGCACCGGTATCTTCGAGATCTGGCGGGTAAGTTCCGCTGATGCTGACCAGATCCTTGAGCAGCGTGATGACCAGAGCATGCGCCGTCATCTCGGTGGCCGTGGCCATCACTTCATGCTGGATGACGCAATGGCAAAAGTTGCAAAAGGCATGACTGATCTGCGCCAAATTCGCTATTTAACCTCGGGTTCATGAGCGTGCAAATAGCTGGAACAAAATACCGGGGTTAACTACATGAGCACGGGTCTTTTGGCAGTTGGGTTTGATTTTAACAAGGCCCATCACGATGAGTTTCACGACTGGTATGACCTTGAGCACTTGCCTGAACGTCAAGCGGTGGCTGGCTTTGGGGCGTGCGAGCGCTGGCTGGCGCTAGAGCAAGCGACGTCGGCGTTCGCTACTTATGATCTAGACGACATCAGTGTATTGCGCAGCGCGGGCTATGGCGCAATCGCGTATGACAATCTGTCTCCATGGTCAAAGCGCGTCACCGCTATGTGCACTCGCCTGCTGCGATTCGAAGGGCTTCAGCTCAGTCCTGGAAGCGCTGCTGCGCCATCTGGTGCAGGTGCCTTGCTTATTAATGCAATGAACGTGGTTGCAGGTGGCGAGGACGAATTCAACGCTTGGTATGACGAAGAGCATTTACCGGCCTTGCGTAGCGTCGCCGGGACACTCAGCGCCCGCCGTTATAAGGCTGACGCCAACGGCAAAAGCACTCACCAGTATCTCGCCATGTATCACCTGCGCGATGCGCAGGTTGTCAGCAGTGCGCCATGGAGTGAGGCGGTTGATACGCCGTGGTCTGCGCGCATGCGGCCACTATTCCGTGACCGCCTGCGGGTACTGAATACGCGCTATGACCGGGCAACTAGTCGCTTAGCATAGCTGCCATAGGCATCGGTTATGCTTGTGGTGCGCCGCTAGGGGCGCACCTTTGCTACGCCTCCGGAGTCTCGGCGGGTTCGGTAGCACGCATGGAGTCGCGCGCAGAAAAAGCCTCGTACCAACGCCCGAGAGCCGGGTAGCCAGGTTGAAAATCGTCCAACCACTCACGCCAGATTTGATAGCCACAGGCGATGCCGACAGTGACCTGAGCTAGGTCGATGGCGCCATCGAGCGATCCAACACGAGCGTCCAGATCGCTGAAACAGCGCGTTATGCGCTCGCGCTGTTTGACCAAGAATCCGGCGGATTGCTCTGTGGCTGGGCGCAATAGTTCGGCTCGCATTGCAATTTGTGCTTCCAGCAAACCATCGGCAATGGCGTAAATTGACCACATACGCCATGCAGCGTCTCCCGCCGGAATCAACTTTGTGTGCGTACTGCGGCTATCGAGGTATAGGCATGCGAGCGTGGAATCCCCCAATGCATCGCCGTTGTCGGTGACAAGTGTCGGGATGCGCGCTACCGGGTTCGCCTCGGCCAAACCCGGCGTAAATTTCACCGTTGCGTAGCCCCAATCCAGTGGCCATGAGGTCGGCAGCACCTCAATGTCGTTCCACATTTGTAGCTCCCGCGCTGCTACACAGACCTTACGCGTAAATGGCGAAGCGGGTGTCCAGAATAGCTTCATTGATTTGCCTTACTTTGCCTTCCAAACAGGTGCGCGTTTTTCTATAAATGCGCGCGGTCCTTCGGCAAAATCTTCGGTTCTTGTTATGTCCTTTAATGCCGCGCGGCTCAAGCTCCACAAGGCGTCGTCGTCGTCAACAAGTGCTCGTTCCGCGACGTTTCGACTGGCTTGCACCGCCAGTGGCGCATTGCTACTGATGCGCCCTGCAAGCGCCCGTGCTGCAGCCATCAAATCATCTGCTGGTACCGAGGCGTTGATGAGGCCGAGTTGTAGGGCGCGCGCGGCGTCGATGGTATCGCCGGTCATGATGAGTTCCATCGCCATCGATTTACCGATTGCTCGGGGTAGCCGAAACAGCCCGCCTGCGCCAGCAACGAGTGAGCGCTTCACCTCTGGTAATCCGAACTTGGCGCTATCAGCGGCAATTGCCATATCACATGCGAGCACTAGCTCTAGCCCACCAGCTACCGCAATGCCGTTGACTGCGGCAATCAGCGGTTTACTGCGGGCCCTGCGCACCAATCCGCCAAACCCGCCCTTCTTTGTTGCTAAACGAGCCACGTTGCCAGCGGCGATCTCCTTCAAATCAGCCCCGGCTGAAAAGACCGAACCTTGGGCGGTGAGTATCGCGACCCATAAGTTCGAATCCGCTTCGTAGTCATCCAGGGCGCGTTCTATACCTTCAGCAACGTCGCCGTTTACGGCATTGCGGGCGGCGGGCCGATTGATGGTGATGATGGCCAGGTGGTCTTCGCGCTCCAAAGACACCGTGTTGATCTCGGTACTCATGCTTAATACTCGCTGTGTTGCTAAATTGTGGCTCAGCCGGTGCCACATTGTGACGCGCTGTGTGCACGATTCAAGCGTGCTCAGCTATACAAGCCAACACTCAGCGCGCCAGAGGCTATTTAGCGGTTTAGTGTATCGTTACTCACTACCCAATTTTTTGGAGCGAGGCTGGGGATCTTTGCTTAGCCTAACTTGAGCTTGAGTAAAACCTTACCTGTGGTTCGTAGCATCCGGCCGCTTGCGGCCTCGTTGTTCATGCTGGGCGCGTGTTTTTGTTTTTCGTTCAATAGTGTCTTTGTAAGGTTTGCGGCGGTTGATGTGCATCCGTTTGAGGTGGCGTTCTTTCGCAATTTTTTTGCTGTGTTTTTTGTACTGATGCTGGTGTTGCCACAAGATGGCCTTGCCGTGTTTCGATTTCAGCGCCCTGGGATGTTGATATTGCGGGCCATGGTCAACTCCGTCGCGATGTTGACTTGGTTCTATGCTGTGCCATTGATTCCGCTCGCGGATCTAACCGCATTGGGCTTTACCGCACCATTATGGGCAACGATCTTGGCTGCGCTTTTCCTTGGCGAAAAAATGCGTTTAAGACGCTGGTCCGCAACAATTCTTGGATTTGTTGGGGCTCTGATCATCATTCAGCCAGGCTTTAAAGAACTGCACTGGGCCACTTATTTGGTGTTGATCTCGTCTGCGTGTTGGGGTGTGACGGTCATAATTGTGCGGCAAATGACGTCGGTCGAGCGACCCAATACGATTCTCGTTTATCAAGTCATATTCATGACCATACTGTCGATTATTCCGGCTGCTATGTTTTGGAGTTCACCGACCTCGCAAGCATGGATCTCAATGGTGATTCTCGGGGTGTTGTCTGCTGGCGCGCACTGGTGTCATGTGCGTGCGTATTCCATGCAGGAGGTCGCGGCATTACAGCCCTTGGATTTCGCGCGCCTGCCCATTATTGCGCTAGCCGCGTGGTTTCTTTTCGACGAGGTCGCGGGCTCAGAGGTATGGCTTGGAGCTGCCGTAGTGTTCGGCGCGGGTGTATATATTTCTTATCGAGAAGCGCAGTTAAAACGCGCCAACAAGACTGCGGTAACTACTTAGGCGCTAAGGGCGTGTGCTTTGCTGCTCAGTGGGCGAGGATTTGCGACAGAAATAATTGCGTACGTTCGCTACGTGGCGATGAGAAGAAATCTTCGGTACTTGCGGCTTCCACTATCTCGCCTTGGTCCATAAATATGACTGAGTCGGCTGCGCGCTTGGCAAAACCCATCTCGTGAGTCACGACGACCATCGTCATGCCGTCCTCAGCCAGTTCAATCATCACATCCAGAACTTCTTTGATCATCTCCGGATCGAGCGCGGATGTTGGCTCATCAAACAGCATAATCTTAGGTTGCATACACAAGCTTCGCGCGATTGCGACACGTTGTTGCTGCCCGCCGGAAAGCTGCCCAGGGTACTTGTCCGCTTGTTCTGGAATATGTACGCGTTCCAAATACTGCATTGCACGTTCCAGCGCTTCTGCACGTGGCAATTTACGCGCTTTTAGCGGCGCTAAGGTCAGGTTTTGCAGGACTGTCAGGTGCGGGAATAGATTGAACTGCTGAAATACCATGCCGACTTCCCGGCGCACACTGGTGATGTCGCTCAGGTCATCAGTCAGTTCTGTACCATTAACACGAATACTTCCTTCATCGTGTTCTTCTAAGCGGTTGATGCAGCGAATCATCGTTGACTTGCCGGAACCGGACGGGCCGCACACCACTACACGTTCGCCTGCGCCGACTGTCAAATCGATGTTCTTGAGTGCAGTGAAGTTGCCAAAGTGTTTTGACACACCGTGTAGCTCGATTATCGGCGTAGCCGTGGAACTGCTGCCTTGCGCGCTCATGATCGATACACCGCTAATTTGGTTTCTAGGTGCGCAAAAATGCGCGCGAGTGTGAAGCAAATACAGAAATAAACGGCTGCAACGAACAACCATATCTCGAACACATATTGGGTCGAATAGGCCACTTCTTGGGCCAGGAACGTCAGTTCCTGAATCGAAATCAACGATACGATTGATGAGTCTTTTATCAGCGTAATAAATTGCCCGGCGAGTGGCGGCACGACGCGTTGAATGGCCTGTGGCAACACGACCCAACGAAGTACCTGGGTACGGCTTAAACCAACAGAATCTCCCGCTTCGAATTGACCACGACCGATCGACTGGATGCCTGCGCGTACGATTTCGGTGATATAGGCGGCTTCGAACAATGCCAGACAAATGACGCCAGAGACCACATTCGAAAACAGTTCGGGTGGGCCTAACAGAATTTCTAGCACTACCAGTGTCTCTGGCGATGCTTTGACCGACCACTCGTCAATCCCCAGCAGCGGCACGAACTGGGAACTTATAAAGAAGTAAAAAACGAAGATGAACACCACAGGTGGCATGTTGCGTACGAGTTCTACATACGCGCGGCTGACCATGCGCGGGAAGAGCTGCTTGCTAGTGCGCATAATCCCCATGATTACGCCGATGATACTCGCGAAGATCATTGACCATACAGCGAGCCTGAAGGTCATCGCCAAACCTTTCAGTAGCAGGTTGGGTGCGTAGCTTTGTTGTTCCTCATCCCAGCGGAGAATGTATTCAGGCAGAAAACCCCAATGCCATTTATACACCATCACGTTATTGACTTGGTGCAGCAAATACGCAACGAAGGCGATGGCAACGGCAATCACCACAACATCTATGCAGCGTGCGAGCTTGGTGGTTTTTTTGCGCTTCACAATGGGCATGGCATCAGGCTGAAGGCGAGAGAATGTGTGGCTCGAAAGCGGCTACCGAGAAACTCGGCAGCCGCTCTTTTGGTACTAGCGTCGACGCAATCTATTTTTTCAGATTGACCTGGTCTGCCCACTGCATGGTGGTGAACCAATATGCCCAGCGCTTCGCCAACCATCCGTTGCTGGTGTTAACGGTGATCCAGTTGGAAAGAAGATTGAGGCTATCCGGATCGCCTTTGCGTAGTGCGAACCCTTCATTACCTTCGGTCAGTTTTTCCAATGTTGGGTTGAACAGAACTTCCGCATTCTGTGCTTGCCACAATGTCGGCTTAGGAAAACTGGTCAAGACTGCGTGTGCATTGCCATTGACCACTTCTTGCAGTACCAAGGAGCTATCGTCGAACTGGCGCAGTTTTGCCTTGGGGAACAGGTTCTTGGTATCGCTGCATGAGGTTGCACCACGACGGCAAGTAAACGTGACTTTCGCGCTGTTATACCCATCTGGCCACTTTAGCTCGCCGGCGAGTTTCTTGTTGGCAACAATACCCATGCCTGAGTGCGCGTAAGGCGCGGTGAAGTTGACCGTTACATTGCGTTTCATCGTGACACTCATGCCGCCGATGATCACATCGAATTTGCCAGCGATTAATGCCGGAATAATTCCCGACCATGCGGTTGGCACGAATTCGATTTCAACGCCGAGATCTTTTGCCACTTTCTTCGCAACGTCGATTTCGAAGCCGATCAGTTCGCCTTTCTTGTCGCGCATTGCCCACGGCACAAAGGTCGACATGCCAACTTTCAGCTTGCCGCGTTTCATGACCGTTTCGACCATGCTTTCGGATGTTAGCTGCTTTTGTAACTCTGCTGCTTGCACTGGTGCGCAAACAGCAGCTGCGCCCAGCGCCAGAGTAATACCGGATAGTAAGGTTCTAATGTGTCGCATTATTCTCTCCCCGTCTAATTTACGATTGAATCTAGCTGTCTAATTGCATCGGTAGCAGGCCGATATACGCCTGCAGGCCGTTATCGCCGCGTGTTAAGTAGTGCGACGCATGTACTGTTCGAGCATGCCTACGAGAACAGATAGTGTGATCGTAATGGCTAGATAAATTGCAGCCACGACGAGCCAGATCTCGAAGGCCATAAAAGTCTCCGAGATGATATCCAGCCCCGAGGTGGTCAAATCGAATACAGCAATGACACTAACGATGGCTGAATGTTTTATTAAGTTGACAATGATACCGACCAATGGTGGCAACATAATCGGGATCGCCTGCGGCAGCACGATATACAGGTAGGCTTGCGCGCGCGTAAGGCCGACGCTATCGCTAGCCTCCCATTGCCCGCGTGGCACCGATTGAACACCCGAGCGGATGATCTCAGACGCAAAAGAGCCTTCAAAGAACGCGATGCACAGCACTGCTACCCAAAACCGCGGCAACTCAAATATTGGTCCAAACACGAAATAGAACACGAACAGCTGCACCAGCAGCGGCGTGTTACGAATCGCCTCTAAGTATATTGTCGCCAGCAGATGTCCGGAGAACGATCCGGACAAGCGCAAGAATGCTGTTATAAGGCCTATACCAAGGCCTAGAACGATGCTGTAGGCACCGATCTCAAGCGTTACGAATAAGCCGTCTATCAACGGGCCCCAGATGAGCTCTCCATCCTCAATGACGTACAAGTACTGCGGAATTCGGTGCCACTGCCAAGCGTAGTTCATGCTCTGGGCGCCATGCACCACGAGCCACAGCAGGCCACCGCTGAGCAGCAAAAACTGAGCGATGTCGACGAGTCGAGACTTACGCCACTGTTTGTAGCGCGCGAGCATTGCGGCGCCGGTCAACGGCCTTGATACCAAAGGCGCACCTTAGTCACAGCGCAGCACTTGCCGAACACGCAAATGGGCGTGCACAAGATGCGGTGTTGGTCGGTGTTTTGTTGGCGTGCATTGGGGTCACCCACTGTGGTTTGTGCCTCTTTGCCTAGTAGCGACTTTTACGGGAAGAGCGGGTATAACGCAATAGCTATAAGGTTCGTCAGCGCCATGAGCGCCGCCGAGTCGTAGTTCTGTGCTCGCGGTGATGCACAGTCATAAGTGAGAGGACTGTTGACGATATGAGCTATACCGCCTTTGAACTGAAGCCAATTAGCGGCGCCTTGGGTGCGGAAGTATTCGGGCTGGATCTTTCCCAAGCGCTTGGTTCAAACGAGCTTGGCGAGATTCGCGCTGCTTTTAGCGAATACGTGGTGTTGCTGTTTCGCGATCAAGATCTGTCTTTAAGCAGCCACCGTGCTTTTGCTGAAAACTTTGGTGCCCTGATCCCACATCCCTACGTGCAAGGTCTGGAGGCGGATCCGGACATTTTCGAAATCGTGCGCGAGCCAGGCGAGAACTACAGCTGGGACAATTTTTATCATTCCGACCTGATGTTCTTACAGAACCCACCCAAAGCCTCCGCTTTGTACGCGTCAGAGGTGCCGCCTTATGGTGCGGATACGGAGTTTTGTAATATGTATTTGGCCTACGAAGCACTATCCGAGCGTATGCAAGAACTTGCTTGCTCGCTTGTAGGCATCAATGAGTCAGGTGACCCCAGCCATTGGTCTGCGACCTATGAAGGCATGCATGAGCTGCGCAATGAGGCGACCAGCGCGGCCCATCCAGTTGTTCGGGTCAATCCTGATACCGGTCGAAAATCGCTGTATGTAAGCCCCGCCTTTACTACTCGCTTCGAAGGTATGACGGTGCGAGAGAGTGCGCCATTGATCAAGTTCTTCTACGAGCACGCGACCCAATCGCAGTTCGGCTGTCGGCTGCACTGGCAGCCTGGCTCGTTGGCGTTATGGGATAATCGCGTTAGCTTGCACCATGCCGTAGCAGACTACTTTGGTGAAGTGTCAAAGCATCGCAGGGTCATGCGTCGCGCAACGATCGCTGGCGAAGCACCGATTGCGGCGTGAGTTCCGCTAGGCGAAACGGTGCAGGTCGAGCGGCAGGGATAGGCAGGAAGTTTGTGTGGCGGGTGAAATGTTATGAGTACAGAATTAACACGCGTTAGCTGTAACGTCGTTTTTACTGAGGTCGGTAAGCAGACCGGCTATTTAGGCGTCACGCATTCAGACAACCGCCACGCCTACGGTCTGATCCCTGTGCCGATTGTCTGTATCGCCAATGGTTACGGGCCGACTGTGCTAGTTACTGCGGGCAATCACGGTGACGAGCACGAAGGGATCATCATCGCTCGTCATCTCATCAACACGATTGAGCCGCTCGCGGTGCGCGGTCGTATCATCGTCATTCCTGCGCTCAACTATCCAGCGGTGCTCGAAGATTCGCGGGTATCGCCATTGGACAATGGCAACATGAATCGTGCCTATCCAGGTAGCGCGAGCGGTACGCCGACATTTGCCATTGCGCATTATGTTGAAACCGTATTACTGCCGATGTGCGATGCGGCATTGGATCTGCATTCCGGCGGTAAGGTATCAGAATTTCTTCCGTGCACGTTCTTGGTGAAATCCGGGACACCTGAGTTTCTAGCGGCAAAGGTGGCAGCAATAGATGCCTTTGGTGCGCCGACGACGACCGTTGTGAGCGCTACGGCAGATGGACGTTCACTATCGGCCGCGGCCGACCGTCAGGGGGTGTTGAATATCGCAACTGAGCTCGCCGGTGGCGGTACCGTAAGCCTGGATGCCTTGCGCATTGGCACTCAAGGGACGCTACGCTGGCTAGCACATGTGGGGGTGCTGAATGACGTGGATGTGCCTGCGCCGGAGCCGTCACGATACATACAAACACGCGATCGCAGCGACTTTGCAGTTGCGCCTATGGATGGTCTTTTTGAGCCTCGCGTGCGCTTAGGCGATGTAGTGGAAACCGGACAGCTAGCTGGCCTTATACATCCGATTGATGATCCAGCGCGAGCTAGTATGGAGGTGTATTTTAACGCCTCCGGTACTGTCATCTGCCGCCGCGTGCCTGCGCGTACGCGGCGCGGTGATTATGTTTTCCATATCGGTGAGTGCGTGGACAAAGAAACATTGTTGGCTACATCTACACGCTCTTGATGCGGCGTGTGATGTTGGCGCTCGCCTGTGAGCTACAGATCAAACTGACGCAAGTACCAGTCTTGAAAGTAACGCACATTCGATTCCCAGGTAGTTGAGAACTTCACATCATTGGCGACAGGCGAACAGCGCGCTTGTTGTTGTAACTCCATGCAATGATGATCTTGTGGTCGAATGCCCGCCATATCTTCGTAGCGACGGCTTGGGCCGAGCCAGCGATTGAGCACGGCTTCCCGCGCTGGCGCATGGGTTTCGCCAAGCGCAGCGCCAGGCGCGAAATACCATGCCATGCGCGCCTGCGTGAGTCCCGGCGCAATTGGTACATAGATCGCTGGCGCGTAAGTAGTGTCGCTAATGGTCACCGTGGTGTTTGGTAACACGGCATTGGCGATGCTATGTGGCGTGGCGCGTTCGTGGCGCCTAGGTACGCGTGGGAGTGTAGCGCGTGCACTAGCCGATTGTGGTCGGTTAGGGAGATAGCGAAGGAACATCGAATTGCCCTCGGCGATCATCTCTGTGTAGGGCTCACCGGTTTTGAGGTCTACTTCGTCCGACATGCGGTCAAACACACCTTCGTGTACCCACACATGGTGATAAACCTCCCAGTTCTCCATCACCAACTTCCAGTTCGCTTTGAACTGCCAGTCACGTCGGTGTCCGAGTTCAAGCGCCGGGATATCAAGGTGCGCAAGCTCTGTGTCCATTGGCCGAAGATAGTCGGCTAGTGGTTCGGCATTGCCTTGCAAGTTTACGAACACGATGTGATTCCACACTTGTGCCGGCACCGGCACTAGACTGTTTTGCTGCCGATCAACTGGCATGCGTTTGGATTCGGCGGTGCCGTCCCAAAACGGCGTGGCTTTTAGTGCGCCGTCCAATCCATATACCCAACCATGGTAAGGACATTTGAATGTCTTGGCGCCACTGCAGGGGGTTTCGAGTACCAGCGTTGCGCGATGCCTGCAGACATTGTGGAACACACGGACTTCGCCGTGTTGATCGCGAACCAGTAATAGCGGTAGACCGCACACTGTTAACGGTATTGCATCTCCCGGTGCGGGCACATCGGTATCGAATGCAATGCTGAACCAGGTGCGAGGAAAGAGGTGTGACTGTTCAGCCTCTAGCGCATCAGCGTCGGTGTAGATTCGCGCAGGCAAGCCGCGTGCTTGATCCAGTACCGGTCGTCGTAGCGCAGCAATTGCCTCATCCCCAATCAATGCTCGAATCTGCTGGTGCATGCGATGCTCTCCAAATGTGTGCGCGTACTAATGGACCATTGCTAGGGTTGATTGCTTGCGTCGACCTGATGCATGGCGAATGCCATTTAGCATCTTCGGGGAGGCAACACGGGCATAGCGCTCACGCGTTTATTTGCCACAGCACGCTTCGATCAATACGCGTCCATATCGAGCAACTGTGGTGTCGATATAAATGTCGAATTGTTGCTCGCGTCGATGGATAAGCGCGCTCGAACGCCCGAATGCCGTGCGTGTTGCCGCGCCTATCGGAAATGCAGATGTATCCAAATCGAGCGGCACAATCTGTGCCATGACATCTGCCAGGCCAGCGCCTCGCAACTCCAAACAACAATGCGCATTACTCATGACAACGACGATGCCGCCGTCGCCATTGATGGCGTCGTCAAGCTGTGTGAATACCGTGCTCTCTTGCGCCACTGGTGCTACCAGCAGCCATTCATCACGTGCTACGCCGAGGCAGGTTCGCGCCGCGTCGCCGTTAGAGCGCCCTGGCTGCGGCAGCGCGAAACCTAAGGTGGCTTCAATCGTTGCACGCCGCTGTTGCGTTGCCCGAATCGTAATAAGGGCGTCGAAGCGTTCTGTAATCGTTAAGTCGTAGCGCATTGCCTATCGCATCCTCACGCCTTTTGGATCGTAGAAGCAAGGCGCCACCACTTTGGCTGGGCCGGAGCGTTTCTGCGATGCCAGGGTTACGCTGTCGCCGAGCTGATTACGTCCGTCATCCAAGACGGCCAGCGCGATGCTGCGCTTGAGAGTTGGGCTGTACACGCCCTGGGTCACATAGCCGACGATATTGGGCATACCGTCAGCCTCACGTCCGTCCAAGATGGGGGTGCCATCCGGCGGTACAAAATCTTCTGCATACGGCAACAGACCGACTACGGAAGGGCGCATGCCGGCATTGTTGCGGTCTCGCAGCAACGAGCGTTTACCAATAAAATCTTGCTTGCTTTCATCGACCGCCCAACCAAGCCCGGCATCGTAGGGATTTACGATGCCGTCACCTTCGTAGCCTGGCGATATAAAGCCTTTCTCGCAGCGCATGACCATGCTGGCCTCTGAGCCGATCGGTGTGATTCCATGGACACGGCCGGCCGCCATAAGTGCGTTCCAAAGTGTGAGCCCGTGCGCAGCTGGCACGTTCACTTCGAAGCTCAGTTCACCGGTATAGCCAACGCGGGCGACGCGTGCGCTAATGCCTGCAACGTGACCGGCTCGTATGCCCATAAAGGGCAGTTCGCTTGTGGCAAGGGCAACATCAGTGCCAACGGCCAATAGCAATTCACGCGCGAACGGGCCGCATACGCAGATATTTGTCCATTGGCTGGTAACGCGAATTAGGTGTACATCCAACTCAGGCCATTCCAGTGTGAGCAAGCGCTCGAGATGCATTTGCGTGTGGTCGGCAGAGCCGGTACCGCTAAACAGCCAGTAGCGGTTCTCATCCAAGCGGAAGGTCACGCCGTCGTCCATCAACCGCCCATCTTCGCGCAACATCAAGCCAAAGCGGCCTTGGCCAACTGCCAGGTTGGCCCAACGGTTGGTGTAGACGCGCTCTAAGAACTCGACAACATCACGCCCTTGCAGCTCGAATTTTCCAAGGGGAGAGCCGTCATAAATACCAATATTGTTCCTGCATGCGCGCACCTCGCGCGCGACCGCGCTGGCCATGTCTTCCGAGTCCTCGGGAAAATACAAAGGCCGCCGGTAAGATGCACCTGCCTCAAACATCGCGGCACCGCGCGCCTCGACCCAGTCGGTGATCGAGGTACGACGAGCTGGCATCACCAGCTCGCCGACGTCGTTGGCGGTGATCGCGCCGAACGGTAGTGGTGCGTACGGGGGCCTAAATGTCGTGGTGCCGACTGCATCGAGGCTGCGGCCCAGCTCATCACTCAAAACCCCGATCATGTTGGTGCCGCCGAGCTTGCCTTGATCAGTAGCCATGCCAGCGGTGGTATAGCGCTTCACATGCTCGACCGAAACCATGTTTTCACTGACAGCGGTGTGAATATCGCGTGCGGTTACGTCGTTTTGAAAATCGACAAAGGCCTTGGCCTGATGCGGACGCGATTGTGTTGCCTGCAAGTTCCAGATGGCTTCAATACTGAAGTCCGTTTCAGGCTCAACTTGCGGCGGAACAATTTCGGGCGCTTCGCAATCAAGATTGCGCAACGCCGCAATAGCTGCTTGTTGACCATCGGCGATACAATCGCTGCAGCGAAACTGGCCTCGTGCGGCACCAGCGCTACGCTCGTTTTGCACTGCGTCGCCTGGAACGAAAGCCGCAATGTCTGCATCGAAACGCGGTTTGGCGCCGGTTTGCGAAGACAGATGAACCAATGGCGTCCAACCACCCGACATCAAAACTGTATCGCACTGAATTGTTTTACCGATCACGGCGCTGGCTCGCGCTGCTATCTGCACGCCGGTCACTGATGTCTTGCCGAGCACGTCGTTGATGACATGCGCGCTGAGGTGCTCGGTATTGTGCAGGCTCGGCCACTCGGCTAAGTCTGGTGCATCCGTGCGTACATCAACGATGGCGGTAATATTGGCGCCAAGCGCGCACAATTCAGCAGCTGCGCGGTAGGCACTCGAATTGTTTGTTACCACAACCATCGTGCGCCCCGCGATGACGCCATGTTGAACCGCAAAGCTCAGCGCCGCATGCAGCATCATCACGCCCGGGCGGTCGTTGTTGCTGAACACCAGTGGCCGCTCAATTGCGCCACACGCAAGGATCACTTCGCGCGCGCGCAGCTTCCAGAAACGCTCACGGAGTCCGTGCGCTGCAGGTGTATGTTCCAGCAGCGTCAAGAAATTGTGGTCGTAATAACCACTGGCAATGGTATTCATGAGGCGCTGAACGTTTGGCGCCGCATCAAGCTCGGCGACGACCTTCGCCACCCATTGTGCGCTTGGAGTGGCGTCAATCTGCATTGGCAAATCACGCAACTGGCCACCCGCTTCGGCTGCGTCTTCGACCAGCAACACGCGTTTACCACCGCGCGCGGCTACCTGTGCGGCCGCGAGGCCAGCGGGTCCCGCCCCTACGATCAGTACGTCACAATGGGCATAGCGCTTTTCGTATTCGTGTGTTGGCGGCTGAGTTGGCGTTGTACCAAGACCTGCCATGCGCCGAATGATGCGCCCATAGATGTTCCAGCCAAGTCCACCCATGAAAGTCTTGTAGTAGAAGCCGGCCGGGAAGATCGGTGCTAACCATGAATTGAGTGCGCCCAGGTCGAAACTGAGGCTTGGCCAGTTATTCGTGCTTCGTGCCTGTAGGCCTTCGTATAACACGACCTTGGTGGCGCGGACATTGGGCTCGTCTTCGCTTCCACACAACTGAACTACTGCATTCGGTTCTTCGTGCCCGGCCGTCAAGATACCGCGTGGGCGGTGATATTTGAAGCTGCGGCCAACCATGCGTATGCCGTTGGCGAGTAAGGCAGAAGCAAGCGTGTCGCCCGGATGGCCGAAGTAAGTTTGACCGTCGAATTGAAAGCTCAGAACTCGCGTGCGATCAATGTTACCGCCGCTAATGATGCGAAAAGATGTCTGCGCGCTCATGGGTGCGACGTCTCAACGTTACGAATTTCGTGAGTCACAGTGTGACGTTCAATCTTGAACCAACGTGCACAACCGCGTGCATGAAACCAGCGCTCAATCGACCAACCCTTGGGGTTAGTGTGGTAGTAAAGATAATCATTCCATTGCGCATCGTCGAGTAAGCTTGGGTCCTGTGGTCGCTGCGGATTTGCTTCGCTCCAGCAGACAAACTCATCTTCGTTGCGTGGGCCGCAGTGGGGGCACGGAATTAACATCATGACTTACGTTCGCTCTAACGATTGAATGATACGCCGCCTTCGAATACCAGTCGGCCATTCGAGAAGCGATCCAATCCGAGTTTTTCAATACGTGGATGCGGCTCACCCTTGGCAATTAACCAAGCATGCATGCGCGCAGCCATCGGCGTAGTTTTAAAGCCGCCAGCACCTGCAACATCAACGGTGAATCCATCTACATGCGTTTTGGAAATAATTGGCGAGCCGTCATATACGATGTCTAGCATGCCGGCCCAATGCCGCATCAGTTTCACGCGCTTAAAGATCGGAAACATTTCGTTCACGACATTGGTTACTTGTTCAATGATTGCAAACGAACCACGCTGCCCATAAGAAGGGTAGGGATCTGTCGGCCCGCCAATCACTAACTCACCTTTGTCAGATTGCATCATGTAGGCGCCGTAGCCGGTAAATAACAAAATTGGATCAAGTACGGGCTTTAATGGTTCTGAAACCCATGCTTGTAGTGGTTGCGTTTCTATCGGTAAGCGTACACCGGCCATCGCCGCAACGTGACTGCCATGCCCAGCTACTGCCATGCCGACTTTAGGCGCATTGATGAGACCGCGAGTTGTTTGTACGCCGGTCACGCGATTGCCATCGCGTACGATTCCGAGTACCTCGCAGTTCTGAATGATGTCCACTCCATAGGCGTCCGCCATGCGTGCGAAACCCCAGGCTACGGCATCGTGCCTAGCCATCATTGCGCTGGGTTGGTGCACACCGCCAAAAACTTCCATGCGGGGATTTTCCGGGTACTCGAAGATCGGCACCTTGCGCTTTATTTGGGCGAGATTGAGGAACTCGTAGTTGGCGCCATAAGCGTGCATGGTGTTGGCCATTCGCGCTGCCGTTCTGGCCGCAGCGCTGCTTTGCAAGAACACCACCATGCCGCGTTTGCTGACCATCAGGTTGTAATTGAGGTCGCGCGACAGTTGACGGTACAAGGCCATCGAGTCTTCGTGGAATGGCACGCTCGGCGGGCGAATATAGTTCGAGCGGATAGTCATGGTGTTACGGGCCGTATTGCCGCCACCAAGCCAACCCTTCTCGAGCACGGCAATATTGGTAATACCGTGCTCTTTGGCTAGAAAATACGCGGCGCCCAAACCATGGCCGCCACCACCGATGATGATGGCATCGTAGGCGGGTTTAGGATCGGGGCTGCGCCACTTGTGCGCCCAGCCATCCTGATAACCCATGGCATTTCGCATTAATGCAAAGATGGAATAGCGTTTTAATCCCGGTGGAATGCCGGTACTTCCGGCGCCACTTGCATTACTCATGTGGTGGCGGCCTCTTGCTTGTCCGTGTTGCGATAGTCGAAGGCCTTACCAAATCGCCATTCAAGGTATTCGCCGCAGGTGATAGGCGAGTAATTTGTAGTTTCACCGGAGTCACAAAATAGCGTCGAATCAACCACCGTCTGTGCATTCGGGTCATACGCGAGCACTAATGATAGACGCTCGCGCCCACTGCTATTGATGACGCGATGCGGCGTTGAGCGATACTTATCGTTTGACCATCGGCCAAGCAAGTCGCCAACGTTGATAACCAAGGTATCGGGGATTGGTGGTGCCGCGATCCATTCTCCATCTAAGCCTTGTATCTGCAAGCCACCAATGGCGTCTTGCGCTAACACCGTCAACACACCGAAATCCGTGTGCGGAGCCAGGCTGAAGTGGTCTGGTGCCGCGTCATCTGGGCGCGGTGGGTAGTACTGCAGCGAACCTCTGGATACCGGCAGATCGTTGTGGCGTGTGAAAACATCGCGCGGGTGTCCAGCGGCGAGCGCGAAGCCGCCCAGCAAGGCTTCCGCGCAACGCGTAGCTGCATCGAAGAATGGGTACACATCGCGTCGCAAAGCGGGCATGAAATCTGGCCAGCGATTTGGCCCGAGTAAGCGCGTATCAGCCGCGTCTGTTTGCGCTTGACTGAGCTCAATTCCGTAGTTGAAGCTTTCTTTCAAATCGACGCGCGCGGTGTCGGACATTTTGGTGGCACCGGGGCGCAAATAACCGTGGTGATGGATATTGCTGGCAACCTCGACTTTACGTTCTAGCGGCTCGCGGAAAAACGCAAGTCCGGCGTTCCTGGCGCGCTCTATCAATGCGGCATCTATGCCGTGATTGCGCACATAAATAAAGCCTAGCTCGGTTGCCGCCCAAGCTAGCTTTTCGGCTGCTTCGATTGAGTCGTGACCGTGCAGTAGCGGGCCCATGTCAATGACTGGGATCTCTTCGCTTGCGACGGTTCTAGCTTCGTTCATTGGCATTCATCCGTTAGAGCGAGGTAACAGTGTTGCCAATTGTTACGCACGGCTCATTCTAGTACTCAGTTAGTCGAAATTGTTGCTGGCGCTTGGATGTTCATCCGTCGCGCCGGTCCGCATGTGAGCAAAGGAAGGTAACCGGAAACTTCACTACGCGTTCTATGCCGTGCGGTGCATCAGCATCGTAGGTCAAGGAGTCGCCGGGCTGCAGTCGATACTCGTTGTCGCCGTAGCGGTATATAAGCTCGCCGCACAGCATGTGGATGAACCACACGCCGCTCTCTTGGGTGCGCGGAAAAGTTTCCGAATCTGCTGTTAGGTGCACGATGTAGGGTTCGAACGCCACACGTGAATTTGCACAATGGCCAATGAGGCGGTAATTGTGCGCAATGCTGCGACCGCGCCGCGCAATCTGTACGCCTTCACCGCTTCTAACAAAACTTGCGTCACGGCGCTCTTCAAAACTACGAAAAAAAATATTGATAGGCACATCGAAGGTTTTCGACAGCGCCTTCAAGGTTGCTAACGAGGGCGCTGTTTGGCCATTCTCAATTTTGGACATCATCGCGACAGAAAGCCCGGTGACGCGGCTCACATCCTGGAGCGTCATGCCAAGATCTCGGCGGAAGGTCCGCACCTCGACCCCGATCGCAGTCTCCAGCGCATTATCGTCGGGTGCATTGAGCGCGTTGACTTGATGTAAGGCTGAGTCAGCCATCGCCTGGCGCAAGTGTTGTGGGAAGATCGTTCTTTAAGGACTCGCGGACTAGCTCTTCAATGCGCTGGGCCCGTTCACTGGCTGCTAATGGCAGTGTCGCGCGTACGGCATCGCCCACTTTTTCCCCTACCATGCGCTGCAAGGCGCGGTCATCGTGATTAGACAAGGGCACGTTGACTATCACATCGCCTGCCATCGTTGGGATATGACCATCAGCGTTCAACTTCGGCTGCGTAGGCTCTTGTCCATTCGCAAGTGCTCGAATCGCCTGGCGTAACATGCGTCGATACCGTGCCACGCCCGCATCTGTACTGCTCAGCTGTTCGTCGCTATGAAGGGTAATTGGGCCTTGCGAAACCTGAGCTTCATAGTCGCCAGGGCTTTCTTGCCCTTGCGCATAGCTACGTTCGATTCCCGTTTGCCCGACAAAATCTACTTTATTTAGCCCGACCTTGTCGCGATCACCTTTACCATCGAGGTCCAAGGTGTCGTTGAAGTGGCGCCAAGCAATAATCTTGCAGCTAGTGTTGTCCGTCGGCACGGTCCATTTGGTGATGCCGACGCGTGGAAAGAACTTCTCGCGGTCAGGGTTTTGATATACATCGGGCGGCTGCGCTATCGCTGGTAAAAACACCTCAGCCGTGCGCACCCAAACGAAATCTTGCCACCGTCGTGTATTGGTTAAATAGATCCCGGCATCTTCGTCCATCTGCGTCCAACTTACTTCCGGCAGTGCTCCCCACGCCGGATTAAAGTGCGCACGTGTAACGCGCGTGTGTAGAAACACGCTGTGAAACGGATCCATCGGGTTTTCGGCAACTTGCAACCAGTTGCAGGGATAGTCGATCGCATACGGCACCATTTCATTGCCGGACTGCATCATGGTGTCTAGAAGCGGGAATGGCGGTTGCGCTTCGGGTGGACCCAAGTACGCAAACAGCAAGCCGTGAAAATCTCGCACCGGGTACGCGCCATGGCAGAGCTTCCCGGGAATGGGGCTGTTCTCTGGTTCGCCAGGCACTTCCAAAATAGTGCCGTCTATGTCGAACAACCAGCCGTGATAACAACAGCGGATACCGCGTTCGGCCACGATCCCGTACTCAAGCGAGGCGCGCCTATGGCTACAATGTTTGTGCACTAGCCCGTAGCGCCCTGACAGGTCTCTAAATGCAACCAGCTCTTCCCCCAAGACCTTAATAACGATAGGGGTTTCTGAGACCTGTTCTGTCATACACACCGGCGTCCAAAAACGCCGAAAGTACTCGCCGCAGGGCGTACCCGGTGTGATATGGGTGAGCTCCGGATCTTCAAGGCCGTCACTGCGACGGTGATATCCGTTATATTGCATTGAGCGCTGTTCTGGGGTGATTTGCATGGATTGCTCCACAGCGGTAGTGTTTTCTTGTGAAGAAAATTATGTTAACTCAGGATGGAAGTATCTGGCGCCGCACCGGCTGCGTCAAGACCTGAAATTTGGCAAGTAATTAAGAGGTTCCCGATGGCAGACCATTCCGACGCTGACAATTCGGCTTTACGCAAGCACCTTGAAGACAGTGGTGTGCGCTATGCCTTGGCGAGCTATGTCGACATGCACGGCGTATCTAAATCCAAGGTAGTCCCGATTGCGCACCTGGAGCGCATGATGGGTGGTTCTGAGCTGTGTACTGGCGCCGCGCTTGACGGCGTGCCGCAAGATGTTAGTGATGAGGAAATTGCGCCACACCCTGATCCTAAGTCCATGATGATTCTGCCATGGCGCAAAGATGTTGCATGGTTTGCCAGTGATCTGTGGTGTGACGGGGCGCCGTTTGCGCCGTGCAATCGCGGCATCTTCAAGCGCGTTCTCGCCGAAGCCAAGGACATGGGTTTCCAGTTCAACTTTGGTATCGAACCGGAGTTCTTCTTGCTCAAAGAAACTGACACTGGTTACGAGCCGATTGGCCCGCGTGATGATATGGCCAAGCCCGCTTACGACATACGCTCAACGCTAGACAGTTTCGAAATGCTGGAACTCATCGTCAAAGAGCTGAACGGCCTTGGCTACGATGTGTACTCGTTTGATCACGAAGATGGAAATGGTCAGTTTGAGATCGACTTCACCTATTTTGACGGCCTGACCATGGCTGACCGCTTCGTGTTCTTCCGTTTGCTGTTGAGCGAACTGGCCGATGCGCACGGCTATTTTGCGTGTTTTATGCCAAAACCATTCAGCGACCGAGCCGGTAGCGGGGCGCACTACAACATGTCGCTTGCAGACATCAATACTGGTGAGAATTTGTTTGCCGCCAAGGGCCAAGACCCGCGTGGTCTAGATTTGTCGCCGCTGGCCTACCAGTTCATCGCTGGCGTTTTGAAACATTTGCCGGCACTCAGTGCGGTGGTGTCGCCGACGGTCAATAGCTATAAGCGCTTGATCAAAGAAGGCAGTATGTCGGGCTTTACATGGGCTCCGGTATTCATGTGTTACGGCGCCAACAATCGTACCAATACACTACGCGTACCAATGACCACACCGCGTGTTGAATTGCGCTCCGCTGATATAGCGAACAATCCGTATCTTGGCGGTGCAATGGTGTTGGCCGCTGGTCTTGAGGGTATTCGCGAAGGCTTGGATCCTGGCGATCCGCATCTCGACAATATGTACCTAAAGAGCCCAGAAGAACTAGCGGATCTTGGCATCCAAACGCTGCCGCGCACGCTCAACGAAGCCATCGACGCCTTAGAAGCGGACCCACTTGCAGGTCAAGTAATGGGTGAGGCAATGCTCAAATCTTACATTGAATACAAGCGAAACGAGTGGGATGAATACCACAACCACGTTTCAGATTGGGAACGTAAACGTTACGCAAAGTTCTTTTAGGACGCGCCATGGCTGCTGACGAAGGTGCTGCACGTGAGTACGTCTTGGGTGATGTCTCGCTTATCTCCGGCGCGGTGCTGCGTGATGCTCGGATAGTTTATAAAACTTATGGTGAGCTGAATCTAGCGCGCGACAACGTTGTTGTTTTGCCCACGTTCTACACAGGAACGCATGCGCGCAACGAAGGATTTTTTGGTGCTGGACGCGCCATCGACCCAGCTCGACATTTCATCGTCTCGGTGAATATGTTCGGCAACGCCGTCTCGAGCTCACCTAGCAATGCACACCAAAGTTGCAGCGCTGCGGATTTTCCGGGGGTGAGCTTATACGACAATATTGCGTGTCAGTATCGCTTGTTAAGCGAGTGCTTGCGCGTTGAGGCGCTTGCCTTGGTGGCGGGATGGTCGATGGCTGGCTGCCAAGCGTTTCAGTGGGCGGTGCAATATCCGCACTTCGTAAAAGCAATTGTGCCGTTTTGCGGCTCGGCGCGTGTATCTGTACACAATCACGTGTTTCTCGAAGGCGTCAAAGCGGCACTGCAAGCCGATCAGGCCTTTGCTGCTGGCAATTACTCCACCCAACCTGTTACCGGTCTAAAAGCTTTTGGACGGGTTTATGCAGGCTGGGCCTATTCGCAAACATTCTTTAGAGACGGTCTTTATCGTCGTCTTGGATATGCTAATGCAGAAGCGTTGCTATGTGCGTGGGAGCAAGATCACGCGCACAACTGGGATGCCAATGATTTGCTCGCCATGTTGTGGACATGGCAGCATGCTGACGTGAGTTTGAATACTGGATTCAACGGAGATTTGGCCGTTGCGTTGGCGTCAATTGAGGCCAAGTCAATTGTTATTGCATGCAGCGATGATTTGTATTTTCCGCCCGCCGATAGTGCCTTGGAAGTAGCAGCCATGCGTAACGCCCAATTGCGGGTGTTCGATTCGCCGTGGGGGCACTGCGTGGCAAGCCCTGGCAACGAGCCACGCTTTCACGAATTCCTGGATACGGCGTTTGCTGAGGTACTGAACTAGGCTGAGCTGGTCGGGCTAAGTTTGGCTGAGGAACTCGCCAAGCTTTGTCACTACCGCGTCTGGCTGCTCTTGCTGTACCCAGTGGCCAGCACCGTCAATAAGGAATGCGCCGAATAACTGCTTGCATGCACGCGATTGCATTGCTTCGAAAGCACCGGGTACTTGGTAGACACCCCAGTCGGATTTTCCGCCCAGGAAACATGCTGGGACCTCGATAGCCTTGCCAGCGAACAAGCTGAGTTCGGCTGCGACCTTGGTAGAGGTCGCGCATCGGTACCATTGCAGCCCACCTTGGAATCCAGTTTTGGAATATTGATCGCTATAGACTTGCAATTCTTCATTTGGCAACCATTTACACGCGGCAATTACATCATCACTTGGCATTTCCGGCGCAACCGTCTCGGCCATATTAGAGCCGTGATCCATAACGTAATAGCGCGGTAGCTTCGCGAGCGACCGCGCATCCCACGCGTCCAACTTATAGGGTTTGTTGGCCACCCAGTCAGCGCTCTTGACATGGTAATAGGCACGCAAAAAATCAGCCAAGCCTTGCGGGCAATGTGCCATGTCTGCATTCGCATGTTCGCTGGAGTAATACCATTGGTAGTGTTTGCGCGCTTGTGCGAGTGCCGCCAACTCAACGTGGACATCAGCTGCCTGAGGCTGTGCGCTCGCGGTGTAAAGGAGTGGCCCCTTGTTCACGAGTGGCACTGTGCCGGCGAACGGTGCGCTCATTAGCGCAACGCGCTCGAAGATGTCAGGCCGCGACACCGCGCACCATGCCGCAAGCGGCGAACCGAAGTCATGCCCGATTACTGCGTGAACGGTGCTGCGCTGTAATGAGCGCGCAAGCGCAATGACGTCGCGCACTAGGCTCAGCATACGAAAGGATTGCCAGTCACCATCGTAACGAGCATCTGCGCCGCTGGTGAGCCCATAGCCGCGCAGATCGGGTGCGACTACATGAAAGCCAAGTGCCGCCAAGCGTGGCATCACTTTGCGCCAGCTGTACGCAAGTTCTGGAAAACCGTGTAATAGCAGGATGCAGGGTCGCTCGGGTGCATTCGTCTGGTCGGTGCTGCCGGCCTCAAGAACATGCATCCGTAAGCCGTTAATGCCGTCTATGAAGCGTGATCTAATCTCTGCAGGCACAGTCGTAGCGCCATAGGCGACATTTGCGTTAGGAGGCACAGCTTGTATTCCTTATGCGGGTTAGCGGAGCACCCAGGAGCATGAATTGGACCGTGAAATGGGTCGCGAGCTAGGCTCAGCAGAATATCACTTACTGTGCATCGTCCAGACGCCGTCCCAGTCAGGGCCCGGATCGTGTTGCTGGTAAAATTTGATACGATCCAAATAAAGCGGCGGTATTTGATCATGCGTTTGTAGTGCGGCTGCGTGTTCGAACAAGGCCTTCGCATCTGCCCAGTGTTGGGTGCGGAACGCTTTCATCGCATCCGCCTGCACCGCGAATGCCTGAAGCTCTTTTGCGCCGATTTGTGCTTCGCGCCATACATAGCTTTCGTACAAAGTCACAGGCTCGGACTTGCCTTTAACGCGGATGCGATCGACCTCGCGGAACATTTCCTTGGAGTCAAGGCACGCAAGTGTTTGGTCACTCACGAGCACTGGAGTTCCGTAGTTCTTGGTGGTGCTTTCGATCCGCGCAGTTAGATTGACCGAATCGCCAATAACCGTGTAGTCCATGCGTTTAGGTGAGCCGATGTTACCAGCGATGGCTTCGCCAGTGTTGATACCGATACCGTGATCCAGTGCCTGATGTCCGGCGCGCTCACGGCGGGCATTGAGCCGTTGCAACGCGAGCATCATTTCGTTCGCTGCGCGAACCGCATTGGCCTCGTCGCTCTCACCCGTGAACGGCACTCCGAATAGCGCCATGATGGCGTCACCAATGTATTTATCGAGGATCCCACCACGCGCGTCGATGATATCGACCATATCGGTGAAGTACTCATTGAGCATTGTCACCGTCGCGCGCGGCCCAATTGCCTCAGCGATACTGGTGAAGCTTCGAATGTCGGTGAATAGCAGCGTCATGGTCTGCGCGCGACCGTCCAGGACATCGCGATGACCATCAAGGACCTGATCAACCACTGCGCGCGGCATATAGCGCGACATGGTCCCGCGCACGCGTTTTTCAGCCGAGAGATCTTCTAGAATCAGCAGCAGCCCTATGAATACGTCATTGCTATCTTGTAGGGGCACGATGCTGACGTTGACAGAGGCAGTGGTACCGTCGTGGGTCACGATCTCAACGTCTAGTGCGTATTCGGTTGATTGCTGTTCGCGCACCTTGAGCGCGGTTTGTGCCAGCCATGCGTTGTCGTCGGCAAAAAGCTCCACCAAGGTCTGCCCAGTGATATCTTGCTCGCGCCACCCCAGGGTGCGCTCCGCCGCCGCATTGGCTTTGCGAATACGCAAATCTGGATCCACAGAGATCACGCCATTGCTTAGGCTCTTTAAAATACTCTCGTCGTAATTCTTAAGATTCACTACATCTTCGAACAGGCGCGCATTCTCTAGCGCGGTGGCCGCTTGTGTCGCGATCGCTCGCAAGCGCTGTTCGTCACGCGCATCAAATGCCACCAATGCAGTACCGTCGCGATGATTCAAAACTTGAATCACGCCTAGGGGTTTACCGTTCTTGTTGTTTACCGGAGTACACAACATATTGCGTGTGGTGAAGCCGGTCTGGCGGTCTAGCTCGGCGTTAAACCGTGGGTCTTGGCTTACGTCAGCTAAATTGATGACTTGCTGCGCGCTGAAGCACGCGCCTGCTAATCCGGCATCTTTGGCCAGATAGATACCCTCTTGCGATAGTCCTTCGGCTACCGGTGTCCATAGTTGATCACGTTGTTCGTCAAACAAATAGAGCGAGCTTCTTTGCGCGTTTAGGAGTTCTGTCGCGCCATTGGTGATCACACCGAGCAATCGATCCAGGTGCAGCTCATCGGAGAACGCGCTGGTGATCTCAAGCAACTTTGTCTCACGTTGCTCGCGTACAGCCAGGCCGCGCCCCATGTCCGCGATACCACGTGCAACCAAGCCCAATTCGTCCTGACGGGATGAGTCCAGTTCAACCCGAAATTGACCCGCGCCGACATCGCCAAGCGCGCTGCGAATGGAGCTGCAGTCTTCGCGTAAGGCAACCCCGTATCGCCATGCCACAAATAGCGCGGCGCCGACGAACACCACGCCAATAAAAGTCACTTCCAGCGCTTCTGGGAGACTGCCGTAGCCCTCATGAACTTGGCGAAATACAGCCAGGATCAGAATGAGGGCAGGCACAATGGTAAATACGGCATAGCTTTCCATCAGCCGACGTGTGATGTGTTCTATCGATTGCTGGTTATTGCCTTGCTCCCCGGGGCGCTCACGTAAGTAGCGCTCAAGCATGTTGAACTCGAGCTGCGAGAGTATGCCGCCACCCAAGGCCCAATAACCGGTAAGCAATTTGAAGTGACTGCCGAGTGGAAAATCGGGGTAGAGCAGCATATGTAGGCCCATCGCGATGAGTCCGGCGATGCCCCACGACAAAGTTGCTAGATACATGCCGTGGCGCGCCAGCGTCGCTTGCCCCCATGGATGCGGAAATACGCCGTAGAGCACTTCACGCAAGATAACTTGCGCCAACCCGACGCCACATAAACCGGGGACCAAGCGGACAAGGTCAAGGCTATCTACGAATGGACACACGACGCGTCCATAAATGCTCAAAAAGACCACAGCGACAGCCGCCATCAGATGCAATTTGATTCGCATGCCGACGCCAACCAGCGCGAGGCTGGGGGCCTGCGTGGGTGTGGTGTCGCCTAGTTGGGCTGGAGCGAGTGATGGCATGGCAGACCCGATCGTGTTCGAAGGATATTGTTAGTGGCAGGTATTGTCGCGAGAACCGTCGAGTATAGGCCGCGACGATCGCTTGTCGATAGATGATCAAAGCACAGCGCTAGCGAGCCCGTTGTGATGCAATCGAGACTGTCAGCATTGATACAGCTATTCTTGGCTTTAATCTTGGGTTTCCGTAAGCGTGAGCCTGCTCAATCCAGGACAATACAAATCAACACAGGAACACGGCAAGCATGAAATTTGGATTGCGCTATTGCAATATCGGCCGCTACGTTGACCCAGGGTTAACCGTAGAACTTGCGCAGGCGGGCGAGGAGGCGGGTTTCGATTCTGCGTGGTCGGTTGAGCACACCGTCGTGCCGCAAGGCTACGCCTCGGTTTATCCCTACGCTCAAGGTGGACGCATGCCGGGTAAAGAGAGTGAGTTTGTGTTACCGGACCCACTTATTTGGATGGCGTATGTGGCCAGTGCGACCAGTAAGATAAAACTCGGTACGGCCATTTTGATCTTGCCGCAGCACAATCCGGTACATGTGGCGAAGCAAGTCGCAACCATTGATTATCTATCGGGCGGGCGGGTGCTGCTCGGCATTGGTGTGGGTTGGTTGAAAGAAGAGTTTGATGCGCTGGGTGTGCCGTTTGCGGACCGCGGCAGGCGCGCGGACGAGTATGTCGCGGTGATGCGCGAACTTTGGTCGTCAGACTCGCCCACGTATCACGGGGAATTCGTAAATTTTGACAATGCCCATTGTCAGCCACAGCCCCTTAAGCGTCATGTGCCAATAATAATCGGCGGTGATTCGAAGCCGGCGGCACGCCGTGCGGGTCGCATTGGTGATGGCTATTTTCCAGCGCGTGGGAGCCAGCTGGAACTGTTGGAGTTAGCGCGCAAGACGGCAGTTGAGCATGGGCGCGACCCGGATGCACTTGAGATCACCACCAGTTTGCCGGACGCGCTGGAGGAAATTCACGCGCTCGCCAAGAATGGAATATCACGAATGGTGGTGCCGGTGAGTTCTGGTGCTGGACCCGAAGCCAAGATCAAAACACCGGAAGATGCGCGCAAATGGCGCTCGATAATAGAAGACTACGCTGCTGTCTGATCGATGCTCCGTCAGTACACCGCGAGTCTGAAAGGAGGTGGTTGGAATAGCGTGCACACCGGATCCTGAGCCGCATCGGCCGGGTCTTGATCTAGCTGCGAAAGCCGTCCGCGTCGTCGGCAGCGACGGTGCTGACCGCGCAGTTGTTGGCCCCGACTAGGGCAGCTGTCTGGACACGCTAATTGATAGCTAGTGTTGTTGGTAGAGCGCGATGCGCGCATTGGTAAGCCGGTCATGGAAACATGGCGTCATCACGAAACGGATGTCTGATTCATCTCGGTGTCATTCTCTGTCGCCGGTTTTGCCGCGGCCACGAGTTTCGACAGATTGGCGATCAGCGCGGGAATTTGTTCTGCGCGCCCGTGGCAGGCGGCATCTTCTAGCTCACCAGCTGGACTGGTAAACGCTTCGAATCCGACAGACCCAGCTGCGCCACGCAACCAGTGCGCTGTGTGGGTAAGAGCTTTCATGTCATGTTGCTCCCAACTACGCACGATCCCCGATTCGAAGCGACCACTAAGTTGCTCCAGAAAGGACTGAATGATGGGCGCAAACCGGGATGCAGATGCGAGTCGTGATAGCATCGGGGCTTGTGCACGACTGTTGGCAATTTTGTCAAAAATGATCACCGCCGGCTGAGTACTCAGCACGGCTGCTTCGTCGCTGTAGGTTACCGTGATCGGGGCGGCGATGCCTGCTGATTCTGGGTGGTGAGCTTGAGATTGAGTTGCTGCTTTTGTGAGTTGCGCAAGCGTTGCGATGAAGCTTGGAATGTTGTCCGTATCTGCGCTGCGCGCGGCTTCTTCAAGTGCATGTGCAGGCTCGGTGAACGCAGCAAATTCGATGGTTCCGCCGGCGCCCTTGAGCCAATGGGCTGTGTGCGATCTTGCGGCTGTTTTGCTTGCAGGTGCCGGACTTTGGCAGCTGCTGGCAAACTCGCCTGTACGGCTATCTGTGTCTGGCGCGTCGGGCAGCAGTGCCCGCCACTCTATTTACCGATTGCGGACGGTGGCGCGGATCGAGCGCCAGTGCGCTGTCGATGCCAACTAATAATTGCGCCGTAGAATCTGCGTCGTATGCAGGCTCGTACACATCACCGTGACCGCCGAGTTCAGAAATACTACGAGTCAGAGCACCAGCAGGTAGCTTTTCGGTGACGCAGCGATACATAAGACCAGCGCAGGCGTAGATGTCGCTCCACGGGCCCTGCGGTGAGTCCAGCCCAATATCGTATTGTTCGTATGGCGAGTAGCCACGCGTGACAAGCGAGGTGAGCTCGTCCATGTCGTTTTCAGGTGATCGCCGCGCGGCATCAAAATCCAACAGCATCGGCGCACCGTCTGCGTGCACTAGAATATTGGCGGGCTTGACATCTCGGTGGATGAAGCCGCTCGCGTGAATACATTCAAGCGCGTCGAGTATTGGACGAGCGATGTTCAGTAATGAGCGTTGATCTCGAACCTGTTCTTCTCAAGGAGCTCTGCAACGCTGCGTCCAACAATGAGGTCCATGACCATATAGGCTGTGCCGTATGCTTCAAATACGCTGTGCACACTAACAATGTTTGGATGCTCAAAGCGTGCCAAGGTGCGCGCTTCCTCAAGAAAACAATCGAGTCCCCAGTAGTAGGTCTCAATGGATTCTGCACCAGGCTTTGACTGCACCAAGCCATCGTCAGTGCGTATCGCGTGACTACGAGGATAGTATTCTTTGATCGCCACGCGATGACCAAGATTGGTGTCGCGTGCGGCGTGGGTGATACCGAATCCATCTTGGCGGTGAATTTCTTCGAGATCGTAGCAATGGACGGAGCGGCTAGTCGAAGAACTCATCAAGTTGCAAAACCCAATACCCATGCAAAGTTGATGTTCACACGGCTTCTCATAAGAGCAACCAGACTTGATCGGACGTCAGAATTGTACCTCAGTGACGGTTAGTCTGTTGGCAGTGAAGATTAGGCCGCGTGATCAGAATCCCATTCCCTTAGCGGCACAGCAGCGGCAAACTGATGTGTAATGATATTGCGCTCGTTCGCTCGTTCG
>Ga0055584_100000815_pt1 | contig 29865 bp, 30 predicted proteins | sample OSDHelmetaG_FD_58716 | JGI IMG/M metagenome (GOLD analysis project Ga0055584, IMG submission 58716) | Pelagic marine sediment microbial communities from the LTER site Helgoland, North Sea, for post-phytoplankton bloom and carbon turnover... | ecosystem: Environmental > Aquatic > Marine >... | reverse complement strand
AAATCTCCTGGCGTTGATTTGGTATTTCCACTTTTTGATATTCTGGCAATAAGCTGAACCTGTTTATGATCAGATAATTTGTTCGAGGATATCAGAGCCATTGAATCATCTAATGTAACTTGTATGGGTAGTTCACTTACTTTTTTACGTAATATCGCCAAAGGCATTAGTGACCCGTCAATAGCATTGGCATATATAAACACATCATCATTGTCACTGACTTTATTTAACAAAGATTCTGACATACTAATATCAATACGAAGAGCTACATCACTGGCAGGTCCTTTGTCTGTTTCGACTATCTGCTCGCGCGCTAAGTCTATATAGTGTTTTAACTTCAACTGAGACTCTGGGTCGTCTTCGAACTGACCATGAAGTTGTTGCCAATATTTTAATGCCTTTTTGATATCACCATGCTGTATCGCTGCTAGCCCGGCTAACCAAAGACCGTTATTATTCGTAGGGTCAAGGCGCAGCGCTTCATCAATTAACTCAGTTGGTTCGCCTTTAAATCGGCCATTGTTCACCAATGACATAATATCGGCATAACGGAACATGATTGATGGGTCTTTACCCTTAATCCGATATAGGTTTTCGATAGCTCTAAGGGCATCATCGTAGCGTTCAAGAGTTGTATAAGAATTAGTTAATATTAACCAGCTTTCAGCATCATCTGGATTGTTGAGCAGTTTTTGCTCAAGATGTACTAACATCTTTTCTACTGTGGCTGATTTCTCTTCATCAGTTTTAGCGGAATTTAATTCTTCTAATAGCGATACTTGTTCAATAAATTCGGGTTTAGTTATGTACTGATATAGTCCAATAGCAAATATAGGTAACAGTAATAATAAAATGATTACAGTTGTCTTTTGCGCCTTTGATTTTTCTTTAAACATGAGTTCTGACTTTGTTTATTAATAAAGCTGATCTGTTTTTTTGTTTCTGGAGATGAATGCCTCCATATTAAATTGGATGCGAAGTATAGCCTAAGTCTACTCCGACGAGAATGAGTAGCTATAATCAATCAGCGGAATCAGAAGTTCAGGGTTTTACCGAATTGATAAGGATATCAACCACGGGGTTAGTTGAAACCTCAATCGCATCTGAATAACCTTCATAATCGCCTGATTGTCCTTGAGGTTGTCCATTGCTTGAAAGACGGGCACCGACAATTACTTTTGGAAAACTAGAAAGAGACATTTGTGGCATCATCGCCATACTGTCATCAAGGGTTACAGTGATAGGAAGGTCTTTGGCTAAACCTTTATGAACAGCAAGCGGCATAGGTGGTCCTTCTGATGCGCGTGCATAGATAAACAGAGTTGTGTTTGGATCCACTTTGTTTAGAAATTCAGGTGACAAAGTTACTTTTACTTGAATAGATTGTTGAACAGCAGCAGATTGGTTTGAAGTGACGACTTCTGGGGTTGGCGTTCCGCTTTCCAGTTCAGAAATCAAGTTTTCAAGGTGTTGAAATACTTCTGATCCTTCTTCCATGCCAGCTAGTAGATGACGCCAATGCGATAGTGCACCTTCTTTGTTTTCGGCTTGCTGTTCGGCAAACCCAGCTAGCCAGAGTGCGCGGCCATGTTTGGGTTCTATCTTTAGCGCTGCGTTTAATAATTCAGTAGGTTTCCCGGTTAAACGGTTTCCATGAGAACGTGCCAATGCTTCAGCGTAGTTAACTAGGACATCAGGATCATCGGGACGTAATTTATTCAGCTCTAGATAAACAGTTGCGGCGTCACTGTATCGTTCTAACTCAACATAAACCTGGGCAAGAGCAATCCTGCCTTCTACGTCATCTGGGTTTTCTTTTATTTCTTTTTCTACTACAGCAAGCATTTTTTCAATTTCTTGACTTGCTATAGCAGATTCATCTGTTTGTAGCTCAGGATGAAAAGCAGCTTCATTACCCAGTTGTTGATATATCGTAATTGAGAGTAACGGCACAATTAGCGCTACTAGGAGAGCTAATATTTTATTGCCTTTATGCTCATGAGATTCAGATGAAGCGGTATTACGTAAATCATCAAGTGCAGCTGTTTCTAATTCAAGCTTGTAATTGTCAAATCTCTCCTGGCTTATTAATCCATTCTCCAATTCAAGCTTCAACTCGGAAAGTCTTGTAGCCGCTGCTTGAATATTGACCGCATCTCGTTCTACTTTGGACTGCTGCTCTTTTTTTGAAAACAAAGGCCGCAATAAAAGTAAGACTGCAATCACTGCTATTGCCAGAGTCAGTAATATAAACGTCATTGTTTTTCTTCCTCTGCTTGCAGTAATGCACGTATTTTCTGTAATTCTTCTTCGTTAACTTGAATTTGTTGTCCTTGATTCCTGAACTTACTAAATCGAATTAAACAAAAAATTCCGACAATAAATAGCAAGATAGGTGTCAACCATAGAAATAATGTTTTTGTCGCAAATCTTGGCTTGTACAAAATAAAGTCACCATAGCGCTCTGTCATAAAACTGATTATTTGATTATTTGAATTTCCAGTTAAAACTTGTTGATACAATTCTGAACGAAGGTCCTGAGCCAAACCTGCATTAGAATCTGCCAGAGATTGATTTTGGCAAACTAGACAACGAAGTTCTGATGATAGGTCACGAAAGCGTTGTTCTTGTGTTTCATTTTGAAATGGAAAACCGGCTATTTCGGCAGAGCTTGTTGCAGCAAAGAATAACAACACAGACAAACAAGCTATCCTATACGTCATTATTATTCCTTAATGACTTTATCATGGGCAGTAATGTTGTTTCCCAATCATGCCAGCTGATAGGGCCGACATGTTTATAACGAATAATACCTTTTTGATCGATAAGGAAAGTTTCAGGTGTGCCATAAGCACCCCATTCGATTCCAACCTTGCCATCCTCGTCTACAGCATTGTCACGATATGGATCACCATAATTCTTTAGCCAATCAACGCCCAACGCTGGAACGTCTTTATAATATAATCCATGGATGGGTACTTCTTTGCTTTGTGCTATCTTCATCAAAACAGGATGCTCTTGACGACAAGAAGTACACCATGTCGCCCATATATTTAACAAGCTAACTTCACCTTTCAGATCCGTGTGCTGCATCAATTCTTCCGGGCTGTTCAATTTAGGTAATGAAAATTCCGGTGCTGGCTGTCCGATTAAAGGTGAAGGTATTAAACGGGGGTTGAGTCCCAGACCAAAAAAGAAAAACACCATGAGCACAACGAACAAGCCTAACGGCAAGAGATAAACCCAGCGTTTTGGTTTATTTTCTTGTGATGTTGCTTGAGTATCAACTGGCTGCGACATGATTAGCATCCAGTTTGATTTTTTCTTGTTTTACTTCAAGACGATAACGTTTGTCCGTTACCGCGAGTAATCCACCCAAGACCATGACAAAACCACCCAACCAAATCCATAAGATAAATGGTTTGTAATACAGTCGAACTGACCATGCGCCAGTACTAATATTTCGTTGTTCACCTAGAGAGACATAAAGATCTCTTAATAAATTTGAATGGATAGCAGCTTCGGTCATGACATTCTTACGAACATTATAAATTCGTTTTTCAGGGTGCAATGTCATTAATTCATTTTCATTTTTATAAATACGAATTGTACCCCTGTCTGCCTGATAGTTGGGGCCTGTTACTCTTTCAACATCGACTAACTCAAAGCGATACTCGCCCAACGTTCTGTCATCACCTTTGACCATGTGCACGTCTTGTTCCTGACTATAAACACTGGAAAGAGCTATACCAACAACCGTAAAGCCCAGGCCAATGTGTGCCAGAATCATGCCGTACCAACCCCTAGGGGTTCTTCTTAAGCCCTGCAACAAACTTTGAGAATGGCGTAACCGTTGTTGTAATTGTACAAAACAACTATTGATTACCCAAAAGGCTAGTAGTAAAGCAAACCAGGCAGTGAAGCTGGCTTTCCCAGGAAGGAGAAGTAATATCACGCTTGCAAAAACAATAGCTAGAACGGCTGGTGTGCGTAATTGTTTAATCAGAGTAGATATGTTGTCTTCACGCCAACGTATTAAAGAACCAACAGCGACCAGGAAAACTACCGGTATCATTAATGGAATAAAGACACGACTAAAGTAGGGCGGTCCGACAGATATTTTCCCCCCACCTAATGCTTCGAGTAGTAAAGGATATAGGGTGCCTAGCAAAACGGTTAGCATAGTGACTAATAAAAGGACACTGTTAGTTAATAAAGCCATTTCTCGAGAAATCAAGCTAAAAGGTGTCAGTGTTCGTAATTGCCACGCACGAAATGCAAATAGACTTAAAGAGATTCCTACAACCAAGCCAAGAAAGGCTAATACAAAAACACCTCGAGTAGGATCAGATGCGAAGGCATGTACCGATGTTAATACCCCCGAACGGACCAGGAATGTACCTAGCAAGCTTAACGAAAAGCTGATGATTGCTAACAAAATAGTCCAGTTGCGCAAGGCATGGCGTTTTTCTGTTACAGCGAGCGAATGAATTAATGCAGTACCTGTTAACCACGGCATGAACGATGCGTTTTCAACAGGATCCCAAAACCACCAGCCACCCCAACCCAATTCGTAATAGGCCCACCAGCTTCCTAAAGTAATACCTCCCGTTAAACAGACCCAAGCTGTTAAAGCCCAGGGACGTACCCAACGTGCCCACGCTGTGTCGAGTCTACCTTGCACCAATGCGACAATGGCAAAGGCAAACGGTACGGCAAAACCTACATAACCCATATAAAGCATAGGAGGATGTATTGCCATCACCGGGTCTTGTAATAAGGGATTTAGATCGCCTCCATCTATAGGGGCAGGGAAGTGACGTATAAATGGATTCGATGTAAATAAACTAAATAACAAAAAACCTATACTGATAAAACCTAATACCGAAATCACGCCTGCGCACATGTCGACGGGGTAATGTTTGCTGTACATTGCCAAGACTGCGGTCCATGCACTGAGTATTAATACCCATAATAACAATGAGCCTTCGTGAGCACCCCATACGCCTGATATGCGATAAATTAAAGGTAACTCCGAGTTAGATGTGTTTGCTGCATAGAGCACAGAAAAATCGTGCACGATGAAGGAGTAGGTCAGTATGCCATAGGCAAATAATACCAAGGCAAATTGTATTAGAGCCGCAGGTTTAGCAACGGCCATCCAATCTGCACGTCGACGTAACAACCCCATGCCAGGGATTATCGCTTGTACTAATGCGACAGCAAGTGCCAGGATTAATGCAAAGTGACCTAATTCAGGAATCATTCTATTGCCTCATTATCATAGTAATCACCACCACTTGTTTTCAGCGCATGTTCAACTTCCGGTGGCATATAGTTTTCGTCATGCTTAGCTAGTACTTGGTCGGCTACAAAAACACCTTCTTCATTTAATTTTCCTTCCGCGACTATACCTTGTCCTTCACGAAACAAGTCAGGCAAGATACCGGCATACTTAAGCTGCACTTCTTTAACCGAATCATTGAGCTTAAAAAGAACTGTTAGTTCACCATCAAGTTTTTCAACACTGCCCATTGTCACCATGCCGCCAATGCGAAAACGTTGTTCAGGTGGTACTTCACCAGCAACAACCTGTGAAGGAGTGAAGAATAAATTAATATTTTCATTGAGTGCCATCAGTACAAGGCCGATACCGACACCAAGGCCAACTACCAAGAGACTAACTAAAATGAGACGTTGTTTTTGCTTAGGTGACATTGTTGTTTTCACTATGTATTCGTTTAAGACGGCGCAGTAAATTTTTATAACGACGCCATGAAGAAATAACATTAAGGAATAGTACGACGGCAACAATACCATAGGATGACCAGACATAAGCGGCATAACCACCCATTTTTAGAAATTCGATCATGAGGATGTCACCAATTCTTTGACCCAGTTGCTACGTTTTTCCTGTTCCAGTAATTCAGAACGTGAATTAATTAATAGTATGCAGAGGTAAAATAACTTAAAGGCAATCGCCATACATAATAAAGGTACTAACATGTTTATCTCGATAGAAGGGTTGTCAAATTTGGAAACACTAGGTGCTTGATGCAAGGTGTTCCACCAGACAACTGAATAATGGATGATCGGAATGTTTATAGCTCCGACTAAAGCCAGAATAGAACCTGCTTTGCCTGCAACACGACGATCATCAATAGCTGAGCGTAAACCGATGTAACCCAGATATAAAAATAATAATAATAATTCAGATGTTAAGCGTGCATCCCACACCCACCATGTGCCCCACATTGGTTTACCCCAGATAGAACCGGTGACCAATGCCAGAAAGGTAAATGAGGCGCCGATTATGGCGCTTGATCGAGCAACAATATCAGAGAGCTTTATATGCCAGATTAAAAATATGGCACTGTTCACTGCCATGACCATATACACAAACATAGACATCCAAGCCGCTGGTACGTGGACATAAATTATTCTAAAACCATCACCTTGTTGGTAGTCCGCAGGGGCAAATACCAGACCACCAACCAAACCGACTAACATTAATATAATTGTAGCGACTATACACCAGGGCAAAAGCTGTCCTGCCAGTTTATAAAAATATGCAGGTGATGCCATGCGGTGAAACCACAACCAAACTTTATCTTTTACAGACATGTACTATTTATTTCTCCAACTTTAAAGCTGCATCTAATATTTATCTATAACTGCAGGATACCCTAAGGGCAAAACTAATCACAAACGGACTCAATGTTGTTGCGATAACTAATAATGCAGCCAACCATAATAATTGACCATTATAAGGAAGATCGTTCGAAGCAGAAATAACGGCATTACTACCAAAGATTAATACGGGTACGTATAAAGGCAATACCAGTAACGAGAGCAAAGCCCCTGCTTGTCTTAAGCCTATCGTCAAGGCGACACCAATGGCGCCAACCATATTCAAATATGGCACGCCCAATAATAGTGATATGAAAAGAACCCAGATAACATGCGCATCAAGGTGCAAGAGCAGACCTAGCAGCGGTGAAATAATGATCAATGGTAAGCCGGTTACACACCACTGCGCGACAATTCGCGCCAACATCAATAGTGATCCTGGGAATGGACTCAATAATATTTGCTCCATGGATCCATCGCTAAAATCAGAACGAAACAAACTTTGTAATGATAATAAAATTGATAACAAAGCGGCGATCCAGATTACGCCGGGGCCAATACTTTTAAGCACAGTAGGGTCGGGGCTGATGGCTAAGGGAAACAAGCTAACGACCACTACAAAAAAAATAACAGGCAACATGATTTCGGCACGTTGTCTAAAGGCAATGCGCAGATCACGAAAAAGCATGGCAATGAAAGGATTACGGGTGTTCATTAGAAATGTTATCCTAACTGAAGACGCGAGGTATTCACTTGATCTAACTCAATATGTTGATGACTGGTTAACACTAGTAATCCACCATTATCAACATGTTCTTTAAAGCGTAATTCCAAAGCGCCAATCATCTTCTTGTCCAAACCCGCGAAAGGTTCATCAAGCACCCAGAGTTGTGATGGTTCCATCAATAATCGCGTCAATGCAATACGACGTTGTTGGCCATAAGATAAATGTCTGCCGGGGCTATCTTCATATCCTTGCAAACCAACCCATTCAATTGCAGCTTGAGAGCTCTCTCTTTGGGGTAAACCGGAAAGTGAAGAAAAGAAGTTAATGTTTTCCAATGTACTTAACTCAGCCTTGACTCCCGTACTATGCCCGAGATATGTGAGCTGTTGGTTAAATTCAATGCGATCTTCTTCTATACTCTTGCCGTTCCATGTTATCTGACCTTCATCAGCTTGCATCAGTCCTGAAAGAATACGTAATAAGGTGGTTTTTCCACTACCATTACTGCCCTCAATAAATAACATTTCACCAGACTTAACAGAAAAACTCATACCATTAATGATTAACTTATCATTTATCTCATAACTTACGTTATCAACTTGTAATTTAGAGTTGTCGCCGAGAGTAGAGGAGATCATAAGATGTATTTTAAAGGTGTCTGGAACTTGTTAGAAAATGGCTTCGTAGAATACATTACCAGTTAGTGAGATCAATATCGTTATATGTTCAAAAATATCAATACGCTGTTTTTGATACATGAAATGAACTAAACAATGTGTAGAACTATTCTAATGTTATATATCATATTTGGTTGTGATTCCTGATATTTAATAAATAAAAATTAACTCGTCGACCTGAATTAGATAAAGAAGGCTTCAAAGTAACAGGGTAGAAACCTCAATGTTGTCCGGCTCTTTTTCTTACCTTTACTAGCATTGGTACATAAATTTGGTTCTTATAAACCACATTGATGTTTGCACTGAACCAGATTCGCCCACGAAATAGCCTAGACATAATTAATCTGATTTTGAGAACCACACCTTTTGAACATTATGGATAATAGCTATCAGCTCAATAGTAATTAGTAATTAGACTCATTCTAAAAGATGGCATAGATTCTGCTCCACAAAATACAAATAAATAGGAGGAGGTATATATGCTTAAGAAAACAATACACTTTTTTACCGCTATAGCGGTAACAGTAACAGCCCTTGCGCCAGCTAGTTCTATGGCAACTGAAGGCATGTCCGTGGACAATCAATTCTGGTGGCCGGACAAACTCAGCATCGAACAACTGCGTGTTCAAGATCCTTCATCTAACCCCTACGGTGCAGATTTCAACTATGCCGCAGAGTTCAGCAAAGTTGATCTAAAAGCCCTGAAGGCCGATATCGAAAAGGTTATAAAAACGTCTCAAGAATGGTGGCCAGCGGATTGGGGTACCTATGGCGGGTTGATGATTAGGTTGGCATGGCATGCTTCTGGAACCTATCGTACGGTTGATGGACGTGGTGGTGCAGAGGGTGGTCAGAATCGTCTAGAACCACAGAATAGTTGGCCGGACAATGCCAGTCTGGATAAAGCCCGTCGCTTATTGGAACCGGTAAAACGTAAATATGGGCGTAGTATTTCCTGGGGCGACCTGATAATCCTCGCCGGTAACGTGGCACTGGAATCCATGGGCTTTGAAACCCTAGGCTTTGCTGGTGGCCGTGTTGACGACTGGGAAGCTGACAACACGTACTGGGGTTCAGAAACTAAATGGCTGGCTGCGGATAAACGTTTCAAAGATAACAAACTGGAATCACCTTTGGCTTCCGTGCAGATGGGTTTGATCTATGTCAATCCTGAAGGCCCTGGTGCTAGTCATGATCCACTTGCAGCAGCTAAACATATGCGCTTATCTTTTGGACGTATGGCAATGAACGATGAAGAAATCGTTGCATTGGTCGCTGGTGGACATACCTTGGGTAAGGCACATGGTGCCCACAAAGGTGAATGTATTGGTCCAGAACCTGCTGCTGCTGCTATCGAAGAGCAAGGTTTAGGTTGGAAGAACAAGTGTGGTAAAGGCAATGCTGAAGATACCATGACTAGTGGTCTGGAAGGCGCCTGGACCCAAACGCCGACTGCCTGGTCAATTCTGTATCTTGATAATCTGATGAGATTTGAATGGAAACAAACAAAGAGTCCTGCCGGTGCTACACAATGGATCCCAACGGATGAAGCAGCGGCAAGTATGGTTCCGGATGCCCATATTGAAGGTAAACGACATGCGCCTATCATGTTCACAACCGATATTGCGTTGAAGAAAGATCCGGGTTTTCGCAAGATTTCTGAGCGTTTACTCAAGAATCCAAAAGAATTTGACCTTGCTTTTGCCAAGGCCTGGTTCAAATTGACTCATCGTGACCTAGGTCCTCGTGCACGCTACCTTGGTTCAGAAGTGCCTGCGGAAGTATTTGTCTGGCAAGACCCGATTCCGACCGTCGATCATAAATTAATCAGCAATGATGACGCTGAAAATCTGGAAGCCATGATTCTTAAGTCTGGTCTCAGTATTCCTGAATTGGTCAGAACAGCATGGGCATCGGCTTCTACATACCGTGATTCTGATATGCGCGGCGGTGCCAATGGTGCGCGAATTGCTCTGGCGCCACAGAAGGATTGGGCTGCGAATAATCCTAAAGAACTCGCTAAGGTGTTACAGACACTGGAAAAGGTTCAGAATGACTTCAACAAATCACTTTCAGGTGGTAAGAAGGTTTCTCTGGCTGACTTAATTGTTGTAGGTGGTAATGCAGCGGTTGAAGCAGCAGCTAAGAAGGCCGGTCACAGCATTGAAATACCTTTCACACCGGGCCGTAGTGATGCGTCACAAAAACAGACCGACGTGCAATCTTTTGCATGGTTGGAACCCAAGGCAGACGCTTTTCGTAATTATTACACTGAAATGAGTTACGGTTCTCCAACAGAGATGTTGGTTGAAAAAGCAGACCTGTTAACCCTGACGGCACCGGAAATGACCGCACTGGTTGGTGGTATGCGTGCTCTGGATGCCAATATCGGTGGAGCTAAACACGGTGTGTTAACCAGTAAGCCAGGCACCTTGAGCAATGACTTCTTCGTCAACCTGCTGGATATGTCTACTGTATGGTCGAAGTCTAAGTCTGAAGGTATCTATGAAGGTAAAGATCGTGCAACTGGAAAGTCGAAATGGACGGCGACATCGGTTGACCTTATCTTTGGTTCAAATTCCGAGTTACGTATATTGGCAGAAGTCTATGCGTCTAACGACGGCAAAGACAAGTTTGTAACTGACTTCGTTGATGCATGGACGAAGGTGATGGAACTAGATCGATTTGATGTACGTTGATCCTTCCTGAGTGAAGTAATTGAAAGCTTTTGAAATATGGCTTTCATTAAATAGAAAGGGACTGATTTCCATATCAGTCCCTTTTTTATTAATATTTTGCTCAAACATGCCATATATGAAATATAAGGATTGAAGTTCAAGATTAGTAATCGGAGGGATTATTAGTTAAAGAAATATTCGCATTATTTCGATTGACAATACGCTCCTAATAATTGGGTGCTTTGACTGATGCAATAATCTCAACCCATGTAAACTTTAAGTCTGAAACAATTTCTTTTATCAGTGATGAGTCCAACATTTCATCGAGTTCTTTTAGCATAGCATCTTCTTCACGTTCTTCGTGATGTTCCGTTAGCCCTTTAAATGTTTTTTGCTTATCTAACAGGGCGATAATATTTCTTCTTGATTGAGATTCAGACAGGCTTTGATCGCTCAGCCAACTCAGATCTTCACTAATATTTCCAAACAGGTGCTCTATTTTATCATGTTCTTTTTCATAAAGACTTACATCCCATTTACTTTGATGTTTTATTTTCGCAAACAGTGGAAAGAGATAACTTTCTTCAAGTTTTGCGTGGGATTCATGGCATAAATTGAAGTTAGATAAAAGTGTCATTGCCTCTTCAAAGCGACCTTGAAGAAGGGCTTCTTGATGTTGTGCGAAGATCTCTCGTAAGTCTAAATGCTGTTTATGTATTATGTCTACAAGCATAGATTCTACTTCTCTTGATATTTATTGAATAGATAAGGATTCTAGTTAGTTGAACTATAAAGAAGAGGTGCTTAACGATTTTTGTATTCCGAATGTTTATGCTCAATCATGACAAATGATTTATGGCGGTATCGTTTTGGTAAATGGCTACTGATTGCTCCAATAAGCAATACGCAGACTAATAGTGTGATGCGATCTTCCCAGAACAGAGGAATTAATAATAATAAAGCTATTTTAAATATTATGGCAATACCTCTTACTTCAAACAATATGGCAAAACTTGAATGTAGATCAGTAATTAGTATGATGAATCCTGTCGCCACTGTAGCCCATAGCCAAGGTTCTAAAACTGTTTCTGTCTGGTTGAATATATGCCCGCCAAGCAATACGCCTGCTGCGAGAATGTGCAGTGCGCGGCTTATGACCCGTACGCTTAAACGGAAAGGTAAGTCTCTGGGCTTATCTGGAAATAAACACGATAAAAATCGCTTATCATTATTGACTATGAGTTTTATCAGCTGATCTCCTGATTTTAGTTTCTAAGTATTTTATATGTTCCTTAGAAATAGTTATATAGCAAAGTGTTTGCCTAGCGATTTTAGCTAAATGAAGTATGTAGTGTAATTAAACTCGAAAGACATATTCCTTACCAATTTCACGGTCAATGTCAGGTGGGAAATTCTTGTATTTATCGTCATAGTACTTCTTTAAGTGCTCACCTTCAGACAGTTTGTTATATGTTGCAAAATAAATGCGTCGTGTTGTATTTGTTAAGTTTGGTTCTGATGCATGAGGTGTATAGCAATCAAAAAAAACAATATCCCCGGGTTTGGTTGGGTAGTGTACAAAATCCATGTCCGCCATATCCTGCTCTGTAAGCGGTTCCCATTCTCGATACAACCCTTGGTTTTGAAATCCGGAAACCATCTGCAAGCAACCATTTTCTATGGTTGCATCATCTATGCAAACTAAGACACTAATAAAATAGTCTGCATAGTCTTGCCAGCCAGCCTGCGAATCCTGATGTGGTTTGAACCCGTCGCCCCCAGGCATTTTAAAATTAATTTTTTCTTTAAAAAGAGCAGCTTCTTCATCGAATAATTGTGCCATAGGATGTTTAAGCGTATCACTTAATTCTGCAAAACCCTGATGAAATGGAGAAATGTTTTCAATGCGATTAATGAGTTCTATCGCTGGATCAATCTTGCTCTCTTCATGGTATACCCAATGAGCGCCTGACTTCTCAGGCATGTTAGCGAGTTCTGTTGTCCAAGATTCAATCATGCTGGTTTCTTTTTGATTAAAACCATTTTTAATTATGAGAAAGCCATCTTTTTTAAATTGTTCGATTTGTTCTTTATTGATTTTTGGAATAGTAAGCATGTTTTTAAGTTTTTCAGTTAATGGTCTTAGATCATTTTTGAGTAGTTGTTGTTGCTTTTTTCTTTGTTAAGATAAATATCAAAAACAGAACAGATATTTCTTATTAGGAATCTACCCGCAGGTAATACTTCAATTGCATCTTCGTTAATTATTAATAATTCATCTTTTTGCATATCAGCTAATAAAATTATTTCCTTTTTGAAATAATCTGAAAAATCTATTTTGAACAAATCTTCAATCTCACGGTACTCGATCTGAAAGTGACAAATTAATTTTGAAATCACTTCTCTTCTAAGCTCATCATCATTGTTTAATTTGTATCCGCGAAGCAAGGGTGTTTTGTTTTTTTCTAATGCGCCATGATATTCATCTAACGTACGAATATTTTGCGAGTATGAATTACTTATCTTGCTGATAGCAGTAATACCAAACCCAATGACGTCGCAGCTAGCATTAGTAGAGTATCCCTGAAAGTTTCGATATAAATTTCCTTTGCGCTGTGCAATAGCTAATTCGTCATCCGGCTTAGCAAAATGGTCCATGCCGATATAAACATAACCAGCATCTTGTAGTGATTGAATTGATTCACCAAGTATTTCAAGTTTTTCACTGGGGCTTGGTAAATCTTCATCTTTTATCTGGCGCTGTGTTTTGAATAAATGAGGCAGGTGAGCATAATTATATACCGCAATTCGATCAGGGTTCATTTCAATAATTTTACTGATTGTGTTACAGAAAGTACGCGGAGTTTGTTTTGGAAGCCCGTATATCAAGTCTATATTGATTGAATGGAACCCATGCTTTCGAGCTTCATTAAAAACATTATTTGTTTGTTCATAAGACTGATTTCGATTAACAGCATTTTGTACCTGAGGATCAAAGTCCTGCACACCAATGCTCATTCTATTAAAACCGAGGTTTCTTAATAGATGGATTGTTTCTGTTTTTACTTCTCTTGGGTCGATTTCAATGGAATATTCTCCAGTGTCGTCATCAAGTAAAGTAAAATTATTCCGTGTCACATTCATCAAATCAGTCATTTGGTCATGTGAAATAAAAGTGGGTGTTCCGCCGCCCCAATGGAGTTGGCTTACGATACGATCATTGTCAAAGAGCGGCCCTTGTAGATTAATCTCTTTATGTAAGTCTTTCAGATAAGGGGTGCTGCGGTTGCGATTAGCAGTTATTATTTTGTTACAGGCACAATAAAAACACACCGTATTACAAAATGGTAAGTGTATGTAGATAGATAAGGGCTTGGGCAATAAATCTTCATTAGAATCTTTAATAACCTGACAATAATCCTTGATTCCAAATTCTTCGCTGAATTGAGTTGCAGCAGGGTAGGATGTGTATCTAGGTCCTAACAGATTGTATCGATTAATTAATTCTTTATTGAATGTGATAGATTGTTTCAATTCTTAAACCATGCGAATTCTAAATGAACACAAGATTAAGTCGAAAATATTTTAAATACCTTGATCTGGATCAAAGCGTGGAAAAATACGAATTTTAAAACAATACCAATATGGGTTCTGAAAAAAATGCAATGCATCAAATTCATTTGTTGAGCTTGAGGTCTTTTAATTAGAGAGAGTGAAAAATAACGTCTCAATGTATTCTATATCGAAATCTGTACTGTAAATAAAGCGAAATCCAGAGTTATAAAAGGGTGTGTCTAAATGAGGTTCGCACCACCTGCATTGTGCGGTTAGCGAGGTTCTTATCTTGCTGTTTAATCCATTAGGTATTTCGAGACTAATGCGTATTTTTTCTCCAATAGGAAAATCACTTTTTCCGATCAACATCATCCCATATGCATTTAAGTCGGCCGTATGTCCAAGTGAGCGACCTGAATTTTGCTCAAAGACCTCCTCGACTATCGCTAAGCGTGTTTTGTTTCGGCGTTCTGCAAGTTGTTCCATAAATAACTCTTTATTAGCATATCTATCCTTATCGGCTTACTAAGTCTATGGTTTAGACTATTTAAAGATTATTAAGCCTAAGTCCTTAATATAGTGCATATTATACCTTGCAGATGCTTTAAAACTCTGGATATAGTTGATTAATATGCAATTATTGCTGTTCTGATGATTTTTTTTGTTGATCGTATTGTTCATTAATCAGGTTTTTAATGTCATTTGCTTGATCAAAAAGTTGTTCAATACTTTGTGGTGAGCGGATATTTACTCCATGTTCACCGGAATCAACAGTTTGTTGCAACTGTGTATGAGGTTCATTTTGGTTTGTTATTGTAGTAGAAGCTGCGGGAACAATATTTGTCTCGTTGCTTAATTCAATTTTTTCAACTGTAGTGCCAGCAGCTGGCTTTTCACTTGTATAGTGAATAATGCCTTTTGCATCACGCCATTTATATAAATATTTTGTATCAGGTGACTCTTCTCCATTCAAATCAAAAATATTTGCTACCGATTCAGATATTTTAGAAATATTTAGATTCGGCATACTGGGATTTTGTAAGGCCAAATTTAACGAGTTACCCGTCAAAAGGTAATTAACGTAAAAACCTATACCAATCAATATGGCTGAAACAAGCAGTATTTTTAATACAAATTTTGTCATATTGCCTGACCGATAGTGTTTCTATTGTTTAGTAATGCGCTTAGGATATGTTTGTTAATTTTACACTAATCAGTTTTATAATATAAAACATGAAATATTTGAGTGTTATCACACTAATTCTAGCAACGCTCCTCCTGTCAGGTTGCGGACCGATGGCTCTGGTTGGCGCAGTTGGTCAAACAGTTAATAATGCAGCCTACAATTCTGCTGAAAGAGATTTAAATAACCCACGAAAAAATCGTGATGATCAAGCCCTCGATGTAGCTATTGCTAATATGAACCTTGGTGTTGAGTACATGCAACAAGGTGCTTATGAAAATGCACTGACAAGGTTGAAACGTTCACTTTTGGCCAAGTCCGATTATGCGCCAACATATAATGTCTTGGGTTTGCTTTATCAGCGCTTGGGGGATCCTGTTGAATCAGAGAAGAATTTTAAAAAATCCCTGTCCTTGGATTCTACCAATTCATCAGCTCATAATAATTATGGTTTGTTGTTATGTAGTAATGGTCGGTTTGATGAAGCTGAGGCACAGTTTTTGAATGCTGCAAACAACCCATTATACGACTCACCAGAAATCGCATTAACTAATGCAGGGTTATGCGTATTTGATAATAAACCACAAATAGGTGAGGACTATTTTAAACAAGCACTAAATAAAAACCCACGTTTTTCACATGCCTTAATCAGAATGGCTGATATTTCTTATAATAGAAATGAATATGAACTCGCTCATCAATATTTTAATCGATATCAGGAAAATGCAAGACACACGCCAAAGAGTTTATGGATAGGCATTCAAATATGCAGAGAACTCAACTTTAAAGATGATGTGTCCAGCTATGCGTTATTATTACGAAACCAATATCCTGATACATTAGAAGCAAAAAAATTAAGCGAACTGCAATTATAAAAAATAATAGAGACTGTTTAATCATCTCTATTTTGATATGAATCAATAAATCAAAATCTGTCTATTGCTAACCTTTGCTTATGTCAATTAATCTGAAGGTGTTGTTATGTCGGATGACACAATTCAAAAACTAGCGATATTGTACGCGGATGTTTCAGGAAGCACGCATATCTATGAGAAATATGGTGATGTAATAGCACGCCAAAATATAGAAACTTGTATCTCTGTATTGTCAGACGTGGCGGCCAGTCTAGATGGTGACGTAGTCAAGACTATAGGCGACGAGGCCATGTGTAAATTTCCGAACGCAGTCAAAGCCGCCATGGCAGCAACTGCTATGCATGAGGCATTACAACTGGCAAGTGAACAAGGGCAATTTAGTATCGGCGAAGTGCATGTCAAAATAGGTTGGCATTATGGTGCGGTGCGATACAGAGGTAAGGAGATAATAGGTGAAGCGCCTATAATCGCCCAGCAGGTTATCCATCTTGCAAAAAAGGATGAAACTCTTACCAGTAGTCAGAGTGTCGACGCTTTGCCTGAAGAACTTAAATATGATGCGCGATTCATTAATTCTGTAGAAGCTGATGCTTGGGATGGTGAATTAAAAATTTATGGCCTTCCATGGGAAGAAAAGGAAGAGGTGACAAGAATTAGTCAGTTGCCTTCTGCTGAAGAAGATGCTGATCATAAAGCACTTCTCTTGGATTACGGAGGAATACAGATTCGCCTCGATTCGGGGCATACCCATTGTCGGGTTGGTCGTGGAGAAACGAATGATCTTTGTGTAGATGGAAAATTTACATCGAAGTCACATGCGGAAATCACATTCCGTCATGGCGTTTTTCATTTACGGGATAATAGTACAAATGGAACAGCTATCTATTTTGCAAATGGACGTAATATTAGATTGCATAGAGAAGAAGAATTACTTACTGATCATGGCACCATCTATTTTGGTGGCACGCCTTTGAACGATCCCCATGCGGGAGTTATCTTCCGGTGTCATAGAATCTAACTTTTCAATTTTATTCTTCATCAGGTAAATTCGGGAGCGTGAAGGGCGTTGATGCACCAAGTTGACGTATATATATAATCCCGCCATGCGGTCTATTTATGTCCGCTTCTTCATAGATGTAATAAAAGATATCATCGGCCTCACTTTGATTGACTACAACATTCAATATGTCTTTTTCTGCTTGTTCACCAATGCCACGGTAGGCCAAAGGTGTTATTTTTCCCATGCCTCTAGCTGAATTAAGATTAGCTCTATCGATGCCTTTTTCATGTTTTAATTTTTTCAGGATGGGCAAAGCCAAGCCTTTAGATAAAATACAAGTAATCAATTTATCATTGGATAAGTTAATGTTTTTCATGGTTTCTGTGTTCATTTTTTTATTGGCTTCTTAAGCATCGCTGGCCAATTTATCTGCTATTTCTTTTGGTATATAAGTAGCAGCTTTTTCTAAGGGAGTGACATACATGAATCCCATTCCCGGTGTGTCGAGGTTGCCAGCGAGGTATATTTTTTCAAAAATACGATCAATTTGATCTGAGGCAACGACGATATTTATGATTTCTTTTTCTACTTCAACAGCAATTCCTAAAACGCCAAGTCTTTCTCGGACACCACTGCCTCTTGCATAAAACACGGTTGCGCCTTGTGCCCCTGCATCTTGAGCAGCCTTCACAATAGTATCAGCTGATCCTTTTTGAATAATACACGTAATTAATGCCACATCGGTTAAAACGACGATATTACGTTTACTCATGTGTTATCTCCTCTTCAATAGATTCAACTAATTCGTCTTCGCGTTCATGACGTTTATTAACTTTCCATTGTATCCACAAACCTGTAGCCATAACGGAAACGATAGGCCCAATTGATGCCATTGATAAAATACCGAAACCTTCAACTGCTCCAACTGCTTCACCAAAGCCTAAACCCATAGCTAGAACTAAAGGAACTGTTACCGGGCCAGTTGTGACGCCAGCACTATCCCATGCAATATTTACGAATTCTTCAGTTGAATAATGCGTCAGCAGAAGGGCAATTAAATAACCAGGAATGATAATATAAGCAATTGGTATGGAATATATTATTTTAAATATGCCTATTGCTATACCGCAACCAACACCAAATGATACTGCATACATTAATAATTTTTTACTGAAAGCACCATTGGTCAGGTTTTCAACAGTCATACCTAATGCATTGAGCGCTGGCTCAGCCAATGTTGCGCCGAAACCAAGTACCCATGCAAAAACAAGTGCTATTGATATGCCTAATGCGAGACTGTATAGCGGAGAATCACTGACGAGGTCAATCTCTGTGAAAGCACCTGGCACTAGGCCTCCGGATTGACCTCCTAATTTAGATAAACCATAGCTCAGACCGATATTAAAAATTATCATGCCTATTACTGACAAGGAAATTCCATAAGCGATTGTGCCTGGGTTTTTGATTCTTTCTTTTAGAATATATAAAAGTATAAATATCAAAAATAGAACTAATGGAACGATAGCACGGATGCCGGATAACAATTCGACATAAGGCGTCTCTTCATGCCAACTTACAGCGGTTGATAGATTGCTGGCAGATGCAGCATTATTAATAATCATTTCTGGGGATTCAATAAAAGACACAAATATGGCTAGCAGTTGAACTGCTATTATTGGAAATAATGATGCGAGCGTAACGATGCCAAATCCAGATAACGATGTTCGCCCTTTACCTGCAGCGGCGGCAATCCCAATCCCTAGTGAAAGCACCAATGGCACAGTGACCGGCCCAGTTGTAACAGCACCACAATCCCAGGCAAGGCCCAATACTTTGCTGAGTTCAGGTTTAGACATTATATATACTGTTAAACCTATAGTTGGAATCAATGAGATATAGATTAATGGCTTTAAACTCCAGCCATATATGAAACGAAGCGTTCCTAGTACAGCTGCAAGTCCAACGCCCATGCCCACCATTAGTACGAGTACACCGGACCACGAGTTTAATAATGTATATAAGTAAGGAGCCCGTTCTACACTGACTATAGCACCAGCTGCTTTTAGTGCGCCGATAGCTGGCTCAGCAAAGGTAACACCAATGCCGAGCAGAAATGCAATAAGCAATACCGTTAGTAATTTTGCTTTTGATGGCAATATATTACCTATGGTTTCACCAAAAGGCATGAGGCCAACTTTTAAGCCCTCAATAAAAAACATTAAGCCAACAATGACAGATATTAAACCAGCAGTAATAACCCATGAGTCAGTAACATGTTGGCGAAGTATAAAAAGTTGAAATAAAATCAAGTAAATGGCTAATGGTAAGACAGCTTTTATTTGGTCGATTAAACGGACCTTAAAATAGGGCTGTACCAGGCGATAGACATCAATCGAGCGTACTTTAAGTTTGCCCGGGTGATAAGCCAAGTCATTGCCATCCTGGTCTTTTTTGATTTCTGGAGCCAAATCATTATAGCTAATCTCTTGTTGATGCATTGTGATCTCGCGTACGAAGGCACCAAAACGAATGTGTTTTAAGATAGGCATGAATTATTTTTAATTTGAACCTTTATCAATGACAATATCACGCAATTTAATGCGATATTTATTATATGCATAAGTATAAGAGTCATACAAACAAGCCGATTGATCTAAATCAAAAGCCTGATGGGTTTGGTTTATGGTTTTATTCTAATAATTACTATAATGAATTCCCAGTGTTGTTTGCTTGGAGATCTACTATTCACTTTATGGTATAACGACAACTCATTCGCAATACTAATTTAGTATGTCTTCAGATGATTTTTATTCGAAACTCCCAATACATTCTGATTTTTCAGTTGTCTCTGACCTATCAAAGTATTCAAAATTACCTGATGATTGGTTTATTGTTTCTGCTGACATCCAAAATTCAACAGGGGCAATAAAAGCAGGAAAATATAAGGCCGTTAATATCGTGGGAGTATCAATAATTACTGCTATTAGGAATATCTCCCCATCGATCTTATTACCTTCAATGTTCGGTGGAGATGGCGCCTCATTATGTATCCCTGCTAGTCTTTCAGAGAAAACAAAACAAGCCTTAATAGCAACAAAACATATGGCTGAAAAACAATTCGGTCTTAACCTTAGGGTTGGTATTGTTCCGATTGATGTTGTCAGAAATGCAGGCCATGAGGTTTATGTTTCTCGTTACAAAATGTCCGAGTATTATAATCAAGCAGCGTTCTCTGGTGGCGGTATAGAGTATGCTGAAAATCTAATTAAAGATGACAAAAAAGGGCGACAATTTCGTTTTGAAGATATTGGCGAGGAGACGACTACTGATTATTCGGGGCTGGAATGTCGCTGGGACAATATACCAAGCAAACACGGTGAAACGATTGCTTTGATCGTCAAGGTTCTCGCGCCTTCAATAGAAGAAGAATCCAGAATTTACAGCGATATTATTATCAAGGTTCAACAAATATACGGGGCTGATGATGAATGCCAGCCGATTTATGAAGGAGGTCTAAATTTAACTAGTAGCATAAGAAAATTAAACAATGAAGTCAGTGTTAGAACACACAAGGAAAGCATGATTTCAGTTTTAAAATATTGGGCAAAATTATATATTCAAAATATTTTAGGATGGATATTTATGACGTTTAAATTAAACGTTGCTGGAGTCCATTGGGGGGCATATAAGTCTGAATTAATCAGTAATACTGATTTTAAAAAATTTGACGGTGTATTACGACAAGTAATCTCAGGCACAAAAAACCAGAGAGAAGAATTAGCCGCTTATCTAAAAGAAAAATATACGAATAAAGAATGTGTCTACGGTATACATGTCTCAAATTCTGCCTTGATGACCTGCATGATTGACAATCGACTAGGCGAGCATTTTCACTTTGTAGATGCAGCTGATGGCGGTTATGCAATTGCTGCATTGCAAATGAAGGAGCAAATAAAATCAGCTGATTTGTGATGCTTTCCTTAAACCACTTTAAGTAGTCATACAGAATATGATATTTTTGATGCTCAGTGTGGAGAGGGTAATTCAATGGATAAAGTATATTCTGTATTCAGATAACGAAAATACTAACAATCAGAGTTCAATACTTTTTAAAACGACAATAAAAAAAAGAGTCCCTTCAAAATAACCACAATTTTGATTTTAATTGTCCTAGTAGTGAATATAATCTATTTTGTTGTTGCTTGATGATGAGAATAATATGGATTATTAATGTTCCTATGAAGCATTATTCATAAGTTCGGAAAAATATTCGGTTTAATTGTACAATTCCCTAATGTCTGCACTAATTGCTATTACACCACTTGCTATTGTTTTTTTATTGCTAGTTATTTGGCAATGGTCAGCAAAACGAACCATGCCTATTGGTCTCATCGTTACAGTTTTACTTGCCGTATTCTATTGGCAAGTAGATCTAATTACGATAGCTGCTGCTAGTATTGAAGGGTTAATTATTGCTGTAAAGGTGCTTTATATTGTCTTTGGTGCTTTGCTGTTACTTTTTATATTAGTGAATTCTGGCGCTGTTACAACAATTCGTAATGCTTTTACGCAAGTATCTCCCGATCCAAGAATACAAGTAATCATCATTGCATGGGCCTTTGGTGCATTTATTGAGGGGGCATCCGGTTTTGGTACGCCTGCTGCTGTTGCAGGACCGTTATTAGTTGTATTGGGATTTCCTCCGTTAGCAGCAGTGATGTGTGCCTTAATTATACAAAGCACTCCGGTATCCTTCGGTGCTGCAGGCACACCAATATTAATAGGTGTGCACGATGGTTTGGCTGGGCAAGCCATTGTAGATGCCTATATAGCGACACAAGATCATATTGGATCATTAGATGAGCTTGTTTTTTTAATTGGTGGCAAAGTAGCATTAATTCATGCATGTATTGGTTTTGTTATACCCTTATTTGTTGTCACTCTCTTAACTCGCTTCTTTGGCACAAACCGTAGTTGGCGAGAGGGGCTCGATGTTTGGAAGTTTGCTTTATTCGCCGGTTTAACATTTGTTGTGCCTTATGCCATCTTTGCAAATGTACTTGGTCCAGAATTTCCGTCACTGATTGGTGGGCTTGTCGCCCTGATTGCAACGACAATCGCGGCAAAGCGCGGCTTATTTCAACCTAAAAAAATATGGCAGTTTCCGGCAGAGACTGATTGGTTGGCCAACTGGAAAGCATCAGAACCAGTTCATGAAGTTGATGGAAATAATAAAAAAATACCAATTTGGAAAGCATGTTTACCTTATGCTCTTATCGGTTTTTTGTTAGTCATTACGCGCTTACCAGAACTGCCCTTTAAGTCATTTTTAGCAGGTTTTAAACTATCTATACCAGCAATCTTAAGCACTAATATTAGTGCTTCAATTAATTTCCTGTATCTACCAGGCAGTATCTTCATCCTCATTGCTCTTATCTGTCTTCCATTGTACCGAATGTCAAAGGCTGAAGTCTTTGCTGCTGTTAACAGCACTGCAAGAGCATTTAAAAATGCAGCAGTAGTCTTAATATTTGCTGTGCCTATGGTTCGTATCTTTATTCAATCTGATATTAATTCTGCGGGACTCGCTAGTATGCCAATTGAATTGGCTCAGACAATAGCATCATTCTCAGGTCAAGCATGGCCAATATTTTCCGCGCCGATTGGTGCATTAGGTGCGTTTATTGCGGGCAGCAACACCATTAGCAACCTTACTTTTTCATTGTTTCAATTTAGTGTGGGAATTGAAACAGGATTGTCACCGTTACTAATTGTGGCTTTGCAAGCTGTCGGCGGGGCAGCTGGGAATATGATCTGCATTCATAATATTGTTGCCGCCTCTGCCACATGTGGACTTTCTGGACAAGAAGGTAACTTGATACGTAAAACAATTATTCCAACAACATATTATCTTTTTGTAGCCGCGATTATTGCAGTGTTATTTGTTATATGAAAAATCATGTCTTTTTAATATTAATTTTAGTCTTGTCTGCGTGTGGGCAATCAGATTTTGATATAGCGATACAGGCGTTTGATGCACATGAATATGAAACTGCACTTAAAAAACTGACCCCTCTAGCAGAATCAGGCAATCACATGGCTCAGAATCATATAGGTCTGATATATGAAAGAGGACTCGGTGTTGAACGAGATTATAATCAAGCGGCTGACTGGTATAAGAAGGCTGCAAAAGGTGGTGTAGCTGAATCGCAGATAAGATTGGCACAACTATATATTATCGGCCTCGGTGTTAAGCGTGATTATTGGCTTGCATTGAAGTGGGCTCGCAATGCTGCAGTTCAAGGTAATGCTGAAGCTGAAGCAAATTTGGGTTATATGTTTCACGAGGGAATAGGCGTTAAACAAGATTACACAGAAGCGGCAAAGTGGTATCGCAAGGCTGCAGTGAAAGGGACTGCCAGCGCTCAGCATGATTTAGGTGTCATGTATGAGAATGGCCTTGGCATAGAACAAGATTACACTGCTGCAATAGGATGGTACCGAAAAGCTGCAGCTCAAGGCATTTTTAACTCGCAAAAAAATATACTTAATATGTACCAAGAGGGCTTGGGTGTTCCACAAAATAATATAGAAGCAATAGCATGGTTTATTGATGCGGCATATCAAAAAAATATAATGGCGCAATATTATCTAGGCGCAATGTATTTCGAGGGAATTAAAGTGGAACAAGATTTTATTCAAGCATATGCATGGATAGGTATAGTTGCCGCTGGTGGATATAAGCAGGCAGAAAAATTGCGGGATAAAATTGAAGCATATATGACCGATGATGAACGAGAAAAAGGACGTGTCCTTGCAAAAGAACTGTGGGAAAAATATGGGGCGCCGCAAAATGAAGATAAAAATAAACAGAATCATAAGTAGAATAATAAATATGAACTTATACAGACATATTTAAGACTAAGAATTCATGACTATCAAAATTAGGCAGAACATCGCAGTCCCATGAAAATAACGACACTGAAAAACAGTATTTTATTTGGCATCGCACGGTTATGTGTAACAGCTTCACGAATCTGTGTGTCTGTGGGTTAATAATTTGATCTGATAGTTTAAGTTTGAGTAACTCTTAACAAGGCCGCAGGTGATAATCCTCCGGCCTTTTTTTTATATTCATCGATGGACTATATGGATCGAGAGGAAAGAGGCCGAAGAGACGTGGTCAAGAAAGATCTTATGCATGAAGGCATATGGATATGTAAGAACGGCGCTGTCCACGGACATCAAACCCCTTGAAAGTTGTGCAACTAGCTACAAATTAATAATTTAATTTAACCGTAAAAAGAGGCTCATATACTGCAGTTCTGTTACAGGCAGTATGAAACTCGTGCTTTCTAGGGTGTTCTTATAGTCATTTATGATTGCACAAGGAGGTGCAATGGGCACTGGCCGGGTGATGGTTATTCAACTAACAAACCTTTTCTTTTATAGAGGCTCGCATCTATTTCTGTTTCTTCGTTATCTTTTTTATGTAATACAGGCATCATCTCAAAGTAAGGGCGAATGACATCAGATTGTGATTTTTCAAATTGATCAAAAGCACCATCAAAGTGAATCTTGCCATGATGTAGCATGATCGTCCTTGGTCGTAAGCGGCTGAGCAAATCTTTATCGTGAGTAATTATGATTGAAGTACGTTTCGATCCATCATCCATGTTGGTATTGTGAATATTAAAAATCAGATCATGGATGTTGGTAGAACTCGTCGGATCAAGTCCTGTCGTAGGTTCATCATAAAATAAAACATAGGGATCCATTGATATGGCTCGTGCAATTGCAAGTCGCTTCGCCATCCCTCCTGACAGTGCGTTGCTACTTTTCTCCATAAAACTTTTGTCCGTAGGTAGATCAACTGATGCCAATGCGCGTTCTGCAATCGTCTCTATGGCATGATCTTCCAATCCCTTTATTTCTTTTAACCACAATGCGATATTAAAATAAACTGAACCTGAGAAAAGGGCATTTCGTTGAAAAACCACACCCCAATGTTTATGAATATCATCAATGTCAAGCGCACTAAAATCATTAATATTTTTCAATTTCCATAAGTCATGTGTTCTATCTAATATTTGGATGCAGCCATTATCGATAGAGTATTGTCCCAATATTGAATTTAAAAGAACTGTTTTGCCGCATCCGGAGCCACCGACAATAGCAATCATCTCTCCGCTATAGAGTTCTAGATCAATCCCTTTTAAAACCGTATTTCCAGAAAAAGACTTATGTAAATCTTCTATTTTAAATTCGACTTGTGGTTCAGTATTCACGCGTTATGTACTTTGTAAATTATCTAGAATAAATCTTCGATAGAAAGATAACGTTCCCCAGAGTCATAACTAAAAATTACAACGCGACTACCTGCTGCCATGTCATTTTCTTTTTGTTTTACGGCGGCTAATGTTGCGCCAGATGATATGCCAATAAAGATGCCTTCTGCCTTTGTGCATCGACGTGCCATATCAAAAGAGTCTTCTTCGGAGACTTGTATTGTTCCATCAAGGATATCAACGTTTAGTACATCGGGAACAAACCCAGCGCCGATACCTTGCAATCGATGCAATCCTTTTTCACCGCCGCTAATGACGGGAGATTTTTCCGGCTCAACAGCAAAGACTTTTAAATTCGAAAACTTTTCTTTTAATATCTCTGCGCAACCAGTGATGTGCCCCCCTGTGCCAACACCCGTAATCATATAATCGATCCCATCGGGGAAATCAGCCAAAATTTCCTGGGCGGTCGTTTCTCTATGAACTTGCGCATTTGCTGAATTTTCAAATTGTTGTGGCATCCAGCCATTTGGGGTTTCAGCAAGTAATTCTTTTGCCTTGGCGATAGTTCCACCCATTCCCAATTCTTTTGGTGTTAAAACCAATTCTGCACCGAGCGCTTGCATATACTTACGCCGTTCAATTGACATGGATTCTGGCATTGTCAGTATTAGACGGTAACCTTTTACTGCTGCTACGAGAGCTAGTCCTATACCGGTATTACCTGAGGTTGGTTCGATAATGACAGTATCTTTATTGATTAAACCTTTTGTTTCAGCATCTTCAATCATTGCCTTTGCAATACGATCTTTAATACTGCTGCAAGGGTTAAAACTTTCAACCTTCATCCATACTTCAATGTCGTTACGAAAAAGATGATTTATGCGAACGTGAGGAGTGTTTCCGATAGTTTGAAGAATGTTGTCGTATTTCATGATATTTCCCAATGAATAATCTGCGATGATTTTATATCTAATTACGCCTTATATGAAGTAACATAGCCTTCTTTGCCAGATAATCATACAGTTCCTCATGATGTGACAAAATTATTTTATCTATCAAGCTTTCATTACCGTTTGTTACAGAACGATGTTAATTTGATAATGTATTAATATACTGATTATTATTAAAAATAATTATTTTTATGGCAAAAAATGGATCGTTCACAGGGAAAATAATTGATCGATACGAATTCCATGAATTAATCGGTACGGGCTCCTATGGTGAAGTTTATAAAGCCTTTGATAAACAACTATTGAGAAATGTAGCTATAAAAGCAACAACGGCTGCTTTAAGCGAGCAATCTGGAGGAAAGGTACATATTGTTCGTGAAGCCAGGATACATGCCCGTGCGGAACATGCCAATATTGTCCCTATTTATGATGTATTAGATTACGAACAATCTGTTTTAATTGTTATGCGTCTGGTTATTGGTGAAGATCTGGACCGTATGTTGAGCCGTGAAAGAGAGCCATTAAATATTGACGAATCTCTAAGAATTATGCACCAAGTATTATGGGGCATGGATTACGCTCATAGTAAAGGTATAGTGCATCTGGATTTGAAACCAGGTAATATTCGGGTTTCACATGCCGGCGAAGCGCTGATAATGGATTTTGGAATTGCTTCCATGCTAGAAGATCAAAATCTGCTGGAGAAAGTCGCTCACGGTACGCCGTCATACATGGCACCAGAACAGATTCAATGCACATATATGGATGCCAGATCAGACATCTATTCACTTGGCGTGATTCTATATAAGATGGTCACAGGGCATCATCCATTTGGAGATGCTACAAATTTATCCGAACTACTTAGATGTCATGTTGAAGCAACTCCAGTCGCCCCTTCACATTATATTCCAACATTGCCTAAAAAATTTGACGTAGCAATATTAAAAGCGTTGGAAAAGAAATCACGTGATCGATATCACTCATGTAGAGAATTCGCTTTTGCTTTGGAGTATTCTTCGAAAGAAAGTGAGCTACATGGTTTTGGTAATAAGGAGGTGCGCTGGAATCCCAGAGTTGCAATCTATCTCAAAGCTCGAATTCATATGAGCGAATCCAAAGATTTTATTTCTGCGGAAACGATTAACTTATCCGCTAGTGGTGCAAATTTACGCGTTGCTTCAGACATACCAGTTGGTAGTAATATTGAACTGGAACTCTACCTTCCTGAAGATGATGAATATACCAAGATAAGTGCAAAATCGATTGTCTTATGGAAAGACAGCAAGCCTGATCTCGACAATATTGAAATTGGTGTATGTATGAACGAAGTCAGAGATATTGACAGGCATAAGATCGGCATATTAGTGCGTGATATGTTATTAAGCGTTGAACAAGATGATTTACCGAGTGAAAGAACCCAGACGTTTATGTAATTCTATATAGAACATAAATATGGAATTTTAAGCTAGTGTTTAGCATTAACTAACATCTTACATTTGAATATATTTCAATTAGTTATGCGAGTTTAGGCTTAGACAAAACGCATAGACATTCACAAGCATTACTCATATGCTCATCCCCCGTTAAACAATTTAGAGATAAATATAATGGCGATAAAAGCAGGCGACAGGATCCCGGTAAGTTCATTTATGTGGATGGGACCGGATTCTGAGATTGATGTTCGTACGAGTACGAGTGATGAAATCTTTAAGGGAAAAAAAGTAGCAGTATTTGGTTTGCCCGGCGCATATACACCAGTTTGCTCTGCGGATCATTTGCCAGGTTTTGTAAAAGTGGCTGATGCGTTACTTGAAAGGGGCGTAGATTCTGTAGTGTGTATTTCAATCAATGACCCATTTGTAATGGATGCCTGGGCAAAAGCGCAAGGTGTTGGCGACAACATACAAATGCTTTGTGACCCAACAGCAGCGTTTACTAATGCAATCGGGCTGAGTCTGGATCTTGCTGACTTTGGGCTTGGCGTTCGATCAGAACGTTATTCAATGATTGTTGATGACGGTGTTGTATCTACAGTCAATGTAGAAGAGAGTATTCTCGCGTGTGCTGCTAGTAGCGCTGATGCATTACTTGCTCAAGTTTAAACAGTAATGAACAATATCGTCTAGGATTGTTTCTTTATAAGAACTGGTTTTCTGATATGTTAAAGATAATTACAATCAATAAAGCAGGATTGAATTGCTAATGTATTCAAGAATTAAAACAGGCTTAATATTCTGCTTATTAGCTACGGGTTGTAGTGATTATCAAACAGGATATCAGGAGGGGTATGGGCATGGTTACCAAGAAGCAAAGCACAATAGATGGATAGTGTTTGGACGCGGTGATTATCTGAGAGGCTATGATGCAGGTCAGGCTGAAAAATTCCAGGAAGAGTGGGTGTCTGAAGATGCGCTTGAATTAGGCGATGTCCCATTACGCTGTCGTGATATAAAAATTGAAGCGGATGCGTTAATGTTCTTGCCTGTAGAATACCGAAGGATCAGTGCCGATACATATCAATTAAATTAAAGACTTACTCATCTTGCGATGTGGTATGCCCGCATCATCAAAAACATCGCTTTCTACCTTGAAACCCTGTTTTATATAAAATGCCATTGCATCGACTTGTGAATTCAGAGTGACACGTTGCATATTTTTTTCTTCGGCAATAGATAAGAGCTTTGATAACATCATAGTACCAAGGCCTGATAAGCGGTAAGGTTTTAAAACAGCCATGCGGCCTATTTGACCTGTGTTTAGAAGACGTGCCGTAGCGACATATGGTCCTGCTGTTTTTACCAAAAGGTGCACTGCATTAAGATCAGCGTCTTCCCACTCTAAATCTTCAGGGACATTCTGTTCTTCAATAAAAACCTTGGTGCGTATATCTCGTAAATGAGACTCCATGTCTTGCCATGATACTTGTAGTACTTCTACATCACTCATCGAAATAAAAGCAGCCAGCACTATATAATGTATAGAGAAGATCTATCGTGAGCTCTTTATCGTTAAATCCATGTAATTCTGAGCAATCAAGACGGTGAGAGCTGCATAAGTATTGTATTAAGTTAAGCTGTGAAATTGACAATAATACTGACTGGCCTGAATAGAATAACGTTACCGTGTCATTATTGTTGATATAAGAGAATCGAATATTACCGTAACGGTTTAAATGACTAGCTTGCTTCAGTGTTTTTCTAAAAGTAGATTCGTCCAGTAGATCATATTCTGGTTCAAGCTCATCAAGGTTGTTGGTTATAAAATGACCAAACCAATTAGCAAACTCAGTTTTATTAGAG
>Ga0055584_100000813_pt1 | contig 29883 bp, 25 predicted proteins | sample OSDHelmetaG_FD_58716 | JGI IMG/M metagenome (GOLD analysis project Ga0055584, IMG submission 58716) | Pelagic marine sediment microbial communities from the LTER site Helgoland, North Sea, for post-phytoplankton bloom and carbon turnover... | ecosystem: Environmental > Aquatic > Marine >... | reverse complement strand
CGCTAAGAGGAAAGCGTCCATGAAAGAGGTTAGCATCATCGGCCTGGACCTGGCCAAGAAGCCGTATTCCTGGTCACAGGCGGCCGCCGCGGGATTGGCGCGGAATGTGCTCTGGCGCTGGCCAATGCGACGGGCGCATCCATCCTGCTTGTAGGTCGCAGTGAACCGAGCCATCCCGAGGTGGCCGCAACCCTCGTCCGTGCCGCCGCTGCTGGACTGCGCGCCCGCTACGCTCAGGCCGACGGTACCGACGCCGCCGCCCTCGCCAAAGCAGCGGAAAGCGTTGCCGAGTGGGGTCCTATCAGCGGGCTGATCCACGCCGCCGGTGTCAATCAGCCTGCCGGGTTCTGCGATTTAAGCGAGCAAACGCTGCTCGATACGCTGGCGCCAAAGCTGGACGGTCTTGTCGCCGCTTTTGGGGCAATCCCGTCGGAGAGCCTACGTTGGGTCGTCACTTTCGGCTCGATCATGGACCGGTTGGGTCTGGCGGATGAGGCGCACTACGCCCTCGCTAACGCAGCCCAATCGGATTTGGCGCAGCGACTGGCGCCACCGCATACGCGCGTCCATGCCCTGGATTGGTCAGTTTGGGCCGGCGCAGGTATGGGCGAGCGGCTCGGCACGTTGGAACATTTGGCGGCCAAAGGCGTTGCTGCGCTCTCGCTCGATGATGCGTTGACGGCATTTGTTGATATTTTGACCCGCCCCTATTTGCCCGATGGCCCAGTCGTGCTGACCAGCCGCATTGGCCCGCACGCTGGGATAGCGCTTGCCAGGGCGCCGCCTAGCCTGCGTTATCTGGATCGGGTCCAGGTGTTCTACCCAGGGCAAGAAATCGTAGCGGAGAGCACATTGCGTGAGGTGACCGATCCCTATCTCGCGGACCACACCCTCGACGGCCTCGCAGTCGTGCCCGGTGTACTGCTGTTAGAGGCGATGCAGCAGGCTGCCAGCGCGATCGGTTCCGAGGCTGCGGGCGCGGTCATCATTACCAATGTTGAGTTTGCCAATGCCGTCACAGTCAGCGACGGCGAGCCGACCGATATCCGGGTCACGGCGTTGCGGCGGGCTGACGGCCAAATCGACGCCGTGATCCGCAGTAGCATAGACGGGTTTCAGCGCATTTGCGTGTCAGCCAGTTTTCAAACTGGAGAACCAGTCGCTGTGGTTTCCAAAGCATCATTGATACAGGCCAGCAATGTTGTTTCGGCCGAACCGGTCTATGCAAAGCTGTTGTTCCAAACTGGCCGTTTCCATCGCTTGAGCGGCTATCGTCATCTGGAAGCACGTCACATGGTGGCCGACCTGGATCCGGCAACCCTGCCGGAGGAATTGCTATCGGTCTATATTGAGCGCCTGGTCGCCAATGCGATTGGTGGAGCCGCGGTTGTACGAGCAGCCTTTGGCCAAGGTGGGAACGCGAAGGCCGACGTCTTGTCCCGACTAGGCCTTGGCGAGCGCCTGCATCGTGGTGACGGCAAACCGATCATGGTCGGTGAGGCAACCATGTCGATAGCGGACTCTGCCGATGGCGCATTGGCTGTAACTGGCGCGGACCAACGTCTGGCCTGCGATCTGGAGCCGCTAACGGCGCGCGCCTGGGCTGCGGATGGGCCAAATGGTGACGCCCGATTGATCGAAGCAGTAGCCGCCGCATGGCGCGAACCGCTGGAGACCGCTGCGCTTCGGGTTTGGTGTGCGCGCGAATGCATTCGCAAGGCCGGCTATCCGCCGCACCAGCCGCTTATTCTCGCCAAAGGTGCCGATGGAGATCCGGTGCTGGCCAGCGACAAAGGCCGTGTCGTGACCCTTGCAGTTGGCGATCATATGACCGCCGTTCTGGCTCAGGTGGCGAGATGACCCTACCCGTTCGTCAACGGCCAGCCTTCCGCTGGCACCACATTGTGCCGTTTGTGGAGACCAACGTCGTCGGCAATGTCTATTTTTCCCACCACGTTGCCTGGCAGGGCTACACGCGTGAGATGTTCCTGCGTGAGCACGCGCCCACCGTAATTGATGAGCTTGCTGGTGACCTACGATTGGTCACACTGCGCACGGCTTGCGAATATTTTCAGGAGTTGGCTGTGTACGATGAGATTGAAATCGCCATGCGTCTGGAAAGTCTTGACCGCAATCGCATCAACCTGGTGTTTGAATACCACCGCCTGTCGCCGCATCCCGGACTGGTCGCAGAGGGCGGGCAATCATTAGTGTGCATGCGCCTCGGGACTAACGGATTGGTGCCAACGGAACCGCTAACAGAGCTCGCGGCGGGCTTGGCCGCGTATCAATGAAGAAGAAGGCTAAGAAAATTTGTAACGGTATGTGCGTAAAATAAAAACGGCGGCTCCAAGGGGGGCGCCGTTCAGATGGCTTTCATTCAAAGCCCAATTGTGGCCTAGGCCGCAGCGCGTCGCCGGACCAGCCCGAATGCCAACAGGCCTTCAACCAGCAGAGACAGGGTAGCAGGTGCTGGAATTTCGTCGTCCACAACGTGGATCGTTCCGTTGGGTGGTGGTGGCTCATGACCTAGTCTACCACCACTAGCATTCCGATCTTCATCAAGGAAGAAATCCGCGGATTCATCGATTCCGTTCGCGTTCACAATGTCTTCGCTGCCCACTGAGCGAAGAAGCCGATCCGTTGAGCATCATCTACTTTTTTCTTTCAACCGCATATTATCCCATCTTAGCTGCACGAGCTCTGCCGCTTGAGCTTTGCTCTGAGCAATCGCCGTGTCAGAACCCGCCGCCAGCCGCTCAAACTGCCAGGTCTTTTTTGCCGCCCTGACGCTACACCCAGTTCAGCCGAAAGGCTGGCATAGCTCATGCCTGTCATCGCGCACATGCTTTCCACCATCGCAGCCCGCGCTCGGTGACCGGCGCGGTCCGAAATCTGCCGGGCGATGGGCGCGCGTGGACGAGGGCAATTCACCAAAAATACATACTGCCGGATGACCTTACGAATACGCGGCAGTGGTTGAGAGCATGGCGCGGGCCTCGGAGTAGGCCCGGAGGTTAAGGGGCAGCGCTGAGACAGCGTGGAGTCTCCGTTTGGGTAGATCAAGCAATGGATCAACCAGGCGGTATTCCTGATGCGTGGGATCGAGAATGTCCGGGGCTGGTCGCAACGGTACGAGCATGAGTCGCAATATATCCAGCCACCAGCGCTGGGTCTTCCATGGGCATAAAATGTGTGTTGTCAGGCAGGTAAACGTCTGTCGCGTTCGGGAACAACTCAGCCAGCTTCTCCCACGTTGGCGAGCCGATAAAGTCAGTTTCGCCTTTTGGTGGATGAGCTCGGCGCAGTGCCCTCAGCAATGTCACAGGCGCTGTGATTGCGGACAGGCGGTCGTGGATAGCGCCCCGCCAGCTATAGCGGAATACCGAGGCCTCAACGATTGGCGGGCAGGCCAGGACATAGCCAGGCCCGGCAGGGTTCGGGAGGATTCCGTGCTGGCAATAGTCAGTTAGAACCTGGGTCTGCCAGAACGAATACGGCTCCCGATCTTTCAGCCGGTCGAACAGCGCCTGCCAGTCGACCCATTCGTTGCGGCGGCGGGCGACCGGGTGATCTTCTGCGCCTTTCATGTCGGGGTATCGGTCTATGCCGTAAAACTCTGGGGAGTTGATCGTCGGGTCGATCAGAACCAGGCGCTTAAAGGCTTTGGGCCGTTCAATAGCCGTGTGGCAGACCGCCCAGCCGCCCATGGAATGGCCAGCCGCGATCCAGTCCTCAATTTCCAAGTGATCCACCAACTCCACTAGGTCTTGCGCGAAGTGCTCCCACGCATCGAACGGGCCCTCTTTGGACGAGCGCCCATGCCCGCGCATTTCCACCGCGAGCACGCGCCAATCCTTGGGCAAATGTTTCACAACCTGATCCCACACCCGGCCATGAAAGCCGGTTGCGTGCACCAGCAAAGCCGTAGGGGCGCCAGGAACGCCAGCCCATTCATAGTAGGCCAAGGTCGCATTTTGGCCCTGAAATGTGTGGAGAACAGGTTCGTTGCGCATGCGGGGCAATCTTTTGGGAGGCGGGGCAATGACCCACTTCTTAGCAACCGGGTTGTCGCATTCCTAGGGGCAGACTAGCCTTGCGCCTAAGCCAACAAGGCATCAAACGAGGAATTCCTATGTCCACGCATCCCATCGGCTTCGGCTGGTTCCTGCCGACCAGCGGCGACAGCACTAATCTGGGCGACCCAAAAGCCCGTATCGCCCAGAGCCCGGAGATGTTCGATGAGATCGTCGATGCGGTCGACAATGGCGGCTTCACCTACATGCTGTTGCCGGTCAACGCATTCTGTTGGGAGGCGACCGTCGTCTCGTCCTACTACGTCGCCCGCACCAAGAATCTGGCTCCGCTGATTGCGCTCCGCTCTGGCTATATGAATCCAACCCTCGCGGCCAAGATGTTCGCGACGCTGGACCAGATGTCTCGCGGCCGGCTCTGCATCAACCTGATCGCCGGCATCAATGACGATGATACACGCGGCGATGGTGTGCACGACTCCAAAGAAGTCCGTTACGAGAAGATGGACGAGGAGGTGGAGATCATGAAGCGCCTCTGGGCCGCCGACGAGCCCATCGGCTATAACGGCAAGCATTATCAGGTCGATACAATCATGCAGCCCTCCACCTTTCAGAAACCGCACCCGCCGTTCTTTCTAGGTGGCGGCTCCGAGCAGGCGCTGGAAATTTCAGCCAAGCATTCCACGGTGCATCTGTTCTGGGGCGACCGGCCAGCCAGCATCGCCGAGAAGATCAAGGATATTCGCCAGCGCGCCGACAAACATGGCCGCGCCGACCACATTCAGTTTGGAATGCGCCTGCAGATTGTCTGTGAAGACACGGAGGAGGAGGCCTGGAACGCCGCCTACCGCCTGATCGATGGCGCGACTCGTTTCCAGCTCGCCAACATGCGCGCAGGGCAGGATTCTGCGGAGGGCATCCGCCGCACATCGGAGGCCAATCGGCAGGTCTGGAAGCTGCTAGAGGAAAGCGGCAATGACATGAAAATTCACCCGCATCTCTGGACCGGCATTTCCACTGTGCGCAGCGGCGCCGGTATCGCTGTCGTCGGCAATCCAGAGCAGGTGGCGGCCACCCTGCAAGAGTTTGTGGATGCCGGCTGCTCCAGTTTCTGCCTTTCCGGTTACACCCATGCACGAATGGCGCGGATGTTCTCGGAAAAGGTCATGCCGTACTTCAAGGGGCGGATGGCGGAGACAATTCCACAGGCGGCCTAGCCAGGCCATCACCCTATCCGCAGCCAATCGCACTAACACAAGGTTTCCCAATGGCCTCTGCCGGTTCAACCAAGGTCGTGCTGATCGCCTTCGGCGGCAACGCTCTGATAGCTGTTTCCAAACTTAGCGCGGCGGCCATCACGGGGTCCTCGGCGATGTTCGCTGAGGGCGTTCACTCTGTTGTCGATTCCGGCAATCAGTTGCTGTTGCTCTACGGCATCAAACGCTCAGCCAAGCCCGCCGACACCCGTCATCCGTTCGGTTATGGGATGGAGATTTATTTCTGGAGCTTCGTTGTTGCCGTCCTGCTGTTCTCCATCGGCGCTGGCGTCTCGATCTATGAGGGCATCAGCAAGATCCAGCATCCGCATCCGGTTGAGAGCCCATACATCAACTTCATCGTCCTTGGCCTGGCGATGGTGTTTGAGGGCTATGCGTTTTGGGCTGCGATCAAGCAGATGAATGCGCAGCGGGGCGACAACACAGTCCTACAGTATATTCGGCGCTCGAAAGATGCGCCGCTGGTGGTGGTCTTGCTAGAGGACGCCGGCGCTCTGCTGGGCCTGATGATCGCCGCATTGTCGCTGGTACTCGTACTCGTGCTCGACACCCCAGAGTTGGATGGCGTAGCGTCACTCGTCATCGGCCTGCTGCTGGCGTTCGCGGCGGTTGTGCTGTTCATCGAGACCAAGGGCCTGCTCATTGGAGAGGCGGTTGCGCCAGCTGTCAGGGCAGGCATCAACGACATTCTCCAAAGCCACGCCAAAATTCTCGCGGTGAACGAGGTGATGACCATGCACATGGGTCCAGAGGATGTGTTCTGCGCCTTGTCGGTGGACTTCTCCGACGACGCCTCATCGGTGGAGGTCGAGGCTGCAATCTCCAATCTGGAGCAGGAAATCAAACTCGCCTACCCTGAGATCAAACGGATCTTCATCGAGGCTCAGAGCGTTTTAGGCCATGCTAATGCAGCCTCTTCCGAGGCACCGTCCAACACGGAGCACAATTCATGAAATTCGCCCTTCACTTCGGCAATCTCGCTTTTCCCGATGGCCCCGGCGCCAAACGGCTCGTACAAGCGGCGGAGAAGGCTGGCTTTGAGTCAGTTTTAGCTATTGAGCACGTAGTGATCCCGTCGGAATATGAATCGGTCTATCCCTATCATTCATCTGGCAAGCTAATGGGTACGCCGCAAATCTCCATGCCGGACCCGCTGGCCTGGATGAGCTATGCCAGCGCGGTAACGACCACCTTGAAGTTCATGACTGGCGTTCTGATCCTGCCACAGCGCAACCCTCTGGTTCTGGCCAAGCAAGTGGGGACTATGGACTACATGAGCGGCGGCCGCATCATGTTGGGCGTTGGCGTCGGTTGGCTGGAAGAAGAGTTCGATGCCCTCGGCCTCTCCTTCAAAACTCGCGGCAAGTACACCGACGAGGCCATGGCTGCCATGCGGGCGCTCTGGGCCGGCGATGATGTTAGTTACGATGGTGAGTTGATCAACTTCACCCGCGTTAACAGCAATCCGAAGCCCACCAATGGCAGTGTGCCATTCATCATTGGCGGCCATTCCAAATTCGCGGCGCGCAGGGCAGGGCGCTTTGGCGACGGCTTCTTCCCGGCCACCGGCATGCAGGGCGATTTGCGCCCCGTGCTGGATATGATGCGGGAGGAGACGGTGAAAGCCGGGCGTCCAGCGGATGCCGTAGAGATCACCCTCGGTTGTCCGGATGCTCTGCCAAATTCCGGCAAAGACCCCCTAGCCGCAGTGGCAGAGCGGGCAGCACTAGGTGCCAAGCGCCTGGTGCTGCCGCTCGATCCATTCTTGCCGGATTTGGAAGACAACCTCGCCCGGTTTGGCGAGGAGGTCATCGCCAAAACCCAGGCTATCTAACCTAGCTCGGCCATTTCTCACGCACCGGATCGCTGCCATCCCAATCGGCTGCGGCTTCTCGCACGGCGTCGAAGATGCGGCGGCGGTCCGGTGTCATGTGGGCCATCTCTATGACGGTGCCGGGATGTCCTTCATTCCACAGGTAGACAAACCGCCCACGGGCGCTGTCACCCTGCTGGCCAATCTCGTATCCGTTTGCCAGCGCGCGCTCGAGCTTGGCGTTATAATCCTCTGGCCAGCTCGACCAGTGCTGCATGCCCTCATAGCCTTTGGTCAGGAAGTCGCGATACATGCTGGGTGTATCGCAGCGCTGTTGGATCAACTCCAGTTGCGTATCGCCGGAATTCCCCAGCGCTATCGACAAATGAATGTCGTCATACCGCTCACCCCGATAGGAGAATTGGGTAACCGGCAGCTTGTCTGCATAGAACCACGGGCCAACGCCGCAGACCTCAGACCAGTGTTTCATCGCTGCTTCAACATCACGAACAACGATGCCGATTTGTGTGAGATTGCCAAACAATCGTGACATGGGTGGAATTCCTCAGGCGGTTTCGGGTTGATTGGTCATCAGAATAGCCCGGCCTCTTAGCCCTGCCCATCACCTCCCTTCATCCTTGCCCCATTTCCTGGCCTGTGAGACGATTCCACCTCACGTGTCACTCAAACAAGGTCCGCACCATGGCTCTTCCCGGAAAAGGCTGTTTCGTCTGCTGGTATGACCTCAAGCCCGGCCGCGACGCCGATCACGACCATTGGCATACGCATGAGCATATGATTGAGCGGGTCGCGATCCCCGGCTTCTTGCGCGGTTGCCGCTACCGTTCGCTCATCAGCAGCCCCAGAACCTGTGTGATCTATCATGTGGAGCAGGTGTCGACCCTGAACTCACCGCCTTATCTGGCCCGCCTGAACGACCCGACGCCGTGGACCACCCGCACACTCCAACAGTTTGACGGGACGAACCGCACTATGTGCTCGGTCGCCTCCAGTCATGGCCTAGGCATTGGCGGATACCTGCTGACCATCCAACTTTCAGCAAAGGCAGGGCAGGGGGATGCATTGCAGGCCTGGCTATCGGATGACGCATTACCCGCCCTTTCCGCCCGCGCTGGTCTTTGCGCGGCGCATCTCCTCATCGGCGATCAGGACGTCAGCAACACGCCGACGGAGGAGAAAAAACTCCGTGGGACCCCGGATGCCGTCGCGGACTGGATTGTCTTGGTTGAAGCCTACGATCAGGCTGTGTTGGAACAAGCTCGCGCTGAACTCCTAGGCAGAGATGGTCTGTTTGGCCATGGCGCGGAGGAAGGGCCTCTGGTCGGGCTCTACTCCTTGGATTTCAGCCTGGACGAGGCTGAAGCCAAACGCGTCTGGCGGCATCCAGGAAAGGGGTAGGGGATTGCCTCTCCCGCCAAATCTCACTCCCTACCGCAGCACACCTGTGTTCACAGCCGAGACCGTCCCAGCGGGCCTATTGCGTGATCACAGCACCAAAGCTGGTGTGTGGGGCTTGATCCATGTGACTTCCGGCGTTTTGCTCTACCGCATTCTGGAGACGGGAGCAGAGCACCGATTGACACCGGAAACACCACCAGGCGTCGTAAAGCCCGAGCAATTGCACTCCGTTGAAGCGGTGGATTCTGTGACCTTCTACGTTGAATTTTGGCGTTGAATTCTGGCACTAACTTCCGTCTTGCTCCATCCCAGTCTAACGCGCATCATGGTCCATAAGTGTTATAGATTTAAGGAGCCACCCCCATGGAAGTCGGTATCTCTCTCAACATGTTGCAGCAGCAAGGCCGATCAGATGCATCGGTGATGCGCGATCACCTGGCGATGGGTGATCTGGCGGAGCCGCTGGGCCTGGACTCGATCTTCGCGCTGGAACACCACTTCACCGGCTATTCCATGAGCCCACAGCCGACGCAATTGCTGGCCTATTTTGCGGGTCGCACAAAGCGAGTGAAGCTGGGCACGGCCGTCATCGTGCTCCCTTGGCATGATCCCGTGCGTGTCGCAGAGATGATTGCCCAGCTGGACATCATGTGTGGCGGTCGCTGCCTGTTTGGCTTTGGCCGCGGTGCCGGTCGCGCGGAATACGAGGGCTTACGCGTCCCGATGGACGAAGCCCGCCCGCGCTTTGTTGAGGCGGCAGAAGTCGTCATCAAAGCCTTGCGCGAGGAGGAGTTCGAGCATGACGGCGAGTTCTTCCAGATCCCCAAAATGTCGATCCGCCCCCGCCCGATCTCCCGCCCGGAGGGGCGGTTCTACGCCTCCTCCGTTAGTCCGGAATCAGCTGAGGTGATCGCGCAAATGGGCCTGGGCATGCTGGTCATCATGCAGAACGAGTGGGCGAAATGCGCCGAGGACGTGATCAAATTCAACGAGATCACCGCCGCCGCCGGCCACAAGCCACGCCCGCCAATTATCTCCACCAACATCGCCTGTGCCGAAAGCCGTGACGAGGCCGTCGAACTGGGTCAGCAATATCTGGGCAACAAGTGGGATTCGATTGAGGCCCACTACAAATTCTCGGATGGCGGCCTGGCAAACGTGAAGGGGTATGAGAGCTACGGCAAGATGGCCAAGACCTATACCAAGATGAAAGATCCGGGCTTCCGCCAAAAGGCGAATGAGTTTTACGTCTCAATCCAGGTCGTCGGCACGCCCAAAGACTGCCTGGAACAGATCGCCGAACTCCGCCGCCTGACCGGAACCGAGCACCTGGTCGGCGAATACTCGTTCGGCGGCATGCCGCACGAGCGGGCAGAGCAGAACCTGCGCCTGTTCGCGCAGAAATGCGTACCGACTCTTCAAACCGACGAATTATTCACCAAGGCCATCACCCCCGCTGGTGCCAGCGGCAGCTTCGACGAAAAACACGAGGACATATTCGCGCCAGCTTAAAAGCAATTGAACCCCGGATCGTCTCTGCGCATGGTCCGGGGACCATAGCCGTGCTGAACTTAGACCAGGTGTGGTCTGACAGCCGGCGATGGCGTACAATGCGGCGGCGGATTAAGGAGCCTCGCCATGACCGACACTCAGACTCTCCCTAGCGTCTGCCCGCTTGACTGCCCAGACACATGCTCTCTCTCGGCAGAGGTCGAAAACGGCAAACTTATCAAAGTTCGTGGGTCCGATGCCAATCCTTATACGGCTGGCGTCATCTGCAACAAAGTGGCCCGCTACTACCCGGATTTCGTCCACGGCGACGCCCGCCTGACCCATCCGTTAAAGCGGACTGGCCCCAGAGGGTCCGGCCAGTATGAACGCATTACCTGGGATAAAGCACTGGACCTGATCCAGGCCGGGTTCTCCAAAGCCATCGCCGAGCACGGGCCTCAGTCGGTGCTGCCGTTCAACTATGCCGGCCCGCACGGAGAACTAGCGGGCGGTTCGATGGACCGCCGCTTCTTCCACCAACTCGGCGCTTCTTTCCTTTCCAGAGGCCCATTATGCGGCCTGGTACGGGGAAGTGCCTACGCCAGCCTCTATGGCTCCGCCGCCGGCATGCCACCCGAGCAACTTGTCCACTCTGACTTGATCGTGGTCTGGGGCAACAACGTCACCGTCTCCAACCTGCATCTGATGCGCTCGATCAACGCGGCAAAGACAGCGAACGGCGCTAAGCTCATCGTTATCGACCCCAAGCGCACAAAAGTGGCTGAGCAGGCCGACCTGCACATCGCCATCCACCCCGGCACCGATGTGGTACTGGCCCTCGGAATGGCAGCCGAGTTGGAGCGGCGCGGCGCCCACAACCTTGCCTTTATTGCCGAATGGGTCGACGGTTACGATGCCTATATGGCCGAAGCCCGAAAGGTCACGCGAGACCAGGTCTTTGCCACCTGCCGCATCACGCCAGAGCAATTCGACGAGTTCGCAGACCTCTATTGCACACGAAAGACCATTGGCGTTTCCGTCGGCAATGGCATCGAGCGCGGTGCATCGGGCGGTTCCGGCATTCGCGCCGCCATGGCTCTGCAAGCCCTTGTCGGCCAACACGGACGGCAAGGCTCCGGCGTCTTCGCTAAGCCAGGCAACAGCTTCCCGAAGACTACAGCCCGCTTGCAACGCCCGGACCTGGCGCCAGAGGGCACGCGCACGATCAACATCGTCGATGCCGGCCCGTTGCTGCTGGATGCCAACTGCAACCCGCCGATCCGTGCCGTCATGATCTACAACCACAACCCGGTCGCCACGCACCCGGATCAAAACCTGATGCGAAAGGCGCTCTCTCGAGAGGACGTGTTTGTCTGTGGCGCTGACGTAGTGATGACCGACAGCATGGCCTATTGCGATGTCATCCTACCCGCCGCCAGCCATTTTGAGTATGCCGACATCTACGGCGCCTATGGCACCCAATACCTGCAGCGGGCAGAGCCAGTCATCCCGTGCGTTGGCGAATCCCAGCCGAACACAGAGATCTTTCGCCGTCTGGCAGCCCGCTTTGGCTTCACCGACCCGATCTTTCAGGCGAGTGACGCCCAACTCATGGACGACGCCTTCGCCGACGCCGATCCGCGCCTGGAGGGTCACAAGCCTAGCCAGGTGCCACTCGACCAAGCTATCGCCATGCGCACGGGCGAAGGCAAGGAGTTAATCCTCTGCAATACCGTCATACCAGGAACGAAATCCGGCAAGATTGAACTGTTTTGCCAGGACTTAGAGGACCGCTTCGGCTTCGGCCTGCCCCGCTACGCCTCGCCGCCGCAGGACCTGCCGCTGGTTTTAATCTCGCCCAGTTCCGACAAACGCACCAACGCAACGTTCGGCGCCAGCGCTGCCTCCGATGGCCTGGAGATGCTGGAGATCAACCCAGCCGACGCCACCGCCCGCAGCATTGCTAACGGCCAGACCGTCCGCCTCCACAACGCCCGCGGCGAAGTCCACCTCCGCGCGCAGGTCAGCGATGCGGTTCAGCCCGGCGTGCTCTATTCGCCCAAAGGCACGTGGCTGCGCACTAGCCCGACTGGCCAAACCGTTAACGCTCTGCTGCCGGTGGATGTGCGCACGGATATAGAGGATGGGGCTTGCTACAACGAGACTTTCTGCGAGGTTGAGGGGATTTAGGCGCTGCATGCCTTGACTTTGGTCACCTCAGCAGCGTATACACCGCCCTTCGCATACTTTTGCCTTAGACGATTGCCGACGAAAGCCTGGCCTATGAAAGTTGTCAACTCTCTGAAAACGCTAAAGAACCGCCACAAAGATTGCCGAATGGTAAAACGCCGTGGCCGGATTTACGTGATCAACAAGACTGTACCCAAGTTCAAAGCCCGTCAAGGCTAAGGCTGGGGTTTGCCCGGCCCACTCTCCCAGTGAGCCGGTGCAACCACTCTAAACGTCAAGCTACATTTAGGCCGCCTGAAAAGGCGGCCTAATTGCTTGTGTACAAACGACTATATGACAACGAGGCGCTGGCTCAGTGCCGGTCGCAATTACTTCCGCCGCAGCAGGAGCACAGCTTGCTCCCCCCAGAAGTTAGCGCGAGCCGATGTTACGGGCGAGCGGGCAGGGGTGCCGTCGGGCTTCAATACCACCGCGTCTTCAATCTCCAGGCCAAGCTCTTGTACCAAGCCCAGAAAATCCAGGATGGTACACAGGTGGATATTTTTTGTCTCATACCATGGCTGGTTTAATGATTCTGTCACCGGCATGCGGCCCCGGAACAGCAGCGACAGCCGCACGCGCCAATAACCGAAGTTCGGAATGGAGACCACTGCGCGGTTTCCTACCCGAATCAACTCTTCTAAAGCGGCTCTGGGTTGTTCAAGTGTCTGCAGTGCCTGCGTTAGCACCACATAGTCAAAGCTGTCGGTCGGATAGAGTGACAAATCCTGGTTCGCGTCGCCCCGAATCACGGAAAGGCCGGCAGCGACGCACTGGTTTACTTTCGCGCGCCGGATCTCAATGCCTCGGCAATCGACGTTCTTCTCGCGGCCCAAATAGGCTAGCAACTCGCCATTGCCGCAGCCGATGTCTAACACCCGAGAGCCAGGTTCAATCCAGTTGGCAACGACCTGCAAATCAGGCCGGATCTTTGTGTGCTCCAAGGTCATGCTGGCAGCCCTCGCGCAGCGGCGGCACCATTGATAAAGCCTTGCAGGATGCGGTTCATCTCCGGCTCGTCCAGCAGAAACGCGTCATGGCCCTTGTCCGTCTCTATCTCGACAAAGCTAACCGGCGCGGCAGCGGCGTTTAACGCATGCACCATTGCACGGCTTTCCGAGGTGGGAAACAGCCAGTCACTTGTGAAGGAGACAACGCAGATCCGGGTTTTACAGTCCTTGAACGCGGTGGCTAGCGAGCCCTCGCCATAGCTTGTGGCCAGATCAAAATAATCCATGGCCCGAGTGATGTAGAGATAGGCATTAGCGTCGAACCGATCGACAAAGGTTCGCCCTTGGTGGCGCAAATAGCTTTCCACTTGGAAATCGGCATCAAATCCGAACTTGACCTCATCCCGATCTTGCAGCGACCGACCGAACTTGCGTTGCAACGCCGGCTCGGAAAGATACGTGATATGCGCCGTCATCCGGGCTACGGAAAGGCCGCGCCGCGGCAGCGTATCATGCAGCAGATAATCGCCGTCTCGCCATTCCGGGTCTGCCATAATCGCCTGACGACCGACCTCATGGAACGCGATGTTCTGCGCGGTGTGATAGGCCGCCGTCGCAATCGGGATAGCGCTGAAGACACGGTCCGGGTAGGCCGCAACGGCTTCCAGCACCTGCATTCCACCCATAGAGCCTCCGATAACGCTGAACAGCGTATCGATCCCCAGCGAATCAACCACCCGCATGCAGCCGCGCACCATGTCACCGATAGTGATTACCGGAAAGCTGAGGCCGTAAGGCTTACCTGTCGCAGGATTGATGTCTGCTGGGCCCGTCGAGCCCATACAGCCGCCTAGCACATTGACGCAGATCAGAAAGAACCTATCGGGATCCAACGGCTTGTCAGGGCCGATGATCGACTCCCACCAGCCGGGCTTGCCCGTAATCGGATGCGTTTCGGCCGGGAATTGATCGCCTGTTAGCGCGTGGCAGATCAGAATCGCATTCGACTTATCGGCGTTCAGCGTGCCATAGGTCTGATAGGCGAGCGTAACCGGCGCCAGCATGATCCCGCAATCCAGCGGCAATGGTGCGCTAGCGTCCAGTGTCAGGACGTGACCGGGCAGGACACGAGCCCCCTTTCGGGGCTGTGCCGAGGCGCCGGTTTCTGATGGAGCGATGGGGGGTGGGGACTGATGTTCCAAGGTTGCCTTTGATTTCGGCCCGTGGCCGCTTTATGTCTACCTACAATGTCTAACGTGAACTGGTGCGTCGACCAGCGAACGTTGGAGCCCTTATATAGTCCAGAGTTGCCAAATGTCCCAGCCTTCGTCGGACCTCGCTAATCGCCGGGCCGAAATTGATCGCATCGATAGCGAGATGCAACGCCTGCTACAGGACCGTGCCAAGGTCGTTTTGGGCGTCCTCCGCGCCAAAAAAGCAGCGACAGCTGCCGGCGACGTCACGCCGCCATTCCGACCTGGTCGGGAGGCGGAGGTGTTGCGCAAGCTCGTCGCCAGTCATACGGGTGATTTCCCCACGGCTAGCTTGTTGCGCATTTGGCGCGAAATAATCTCTGGCGCGACACGCATCCAGGCGGTGCAGCGAATCGCAGTGCTAGGCGGTGCAGGGGATATCTGGGATTTGGCGCGGGATCACTTTGGGCTGGGCTCCGTGTACGAGGCAGTCGCCACCCCGGCTGCTACATTTGCTCTGCTGTCCGATCAAGCTATTGCCGCTGCTGTCTTGCCGGTTGCGTCTGCCGACGCCCAAGGTCAGTGGTGGCGCGAGCTGATGGCACTACCGACGTCAGAAGGCGCGCCGCAGATCGTAGCGCGCCTTCCGTTTTTTCAGGCCGACACTGCGGGACAAGCCTTGGTCCTCTCACCCTTTCCGCCGGATGCCAGTAGTCATGACCGCGGCGTAGTGGGGCTGGCCCTTCAAACACCTGCCAGTGCCCCCGAAATTGCTGGATTGGTGGAGGCCGCCGGTCTAGCTGCGGCAGAGCCGCCATTGACGAGTGGCGCATTTGCCTGGATTGAGATCAATGGCTTGATCGAACCGGATGCACCGGCACTCAAGGCCATGGCCGCTCTGCCCAATGTTGCAGATACACGCGTGCTGGGCGGCTATGCCGTTCCGCTCGCGCAATAGCACTAGCCTAATAGCTCTAGGACCCAAGACGATGGCGACTGATTCCACCGGCCCACTAACGCCCCAGCCCGGAATCATGGGTATTGCCCCCTATGTGCCGGGTGGGCACGACTTAGCCGGGCATAACAAAGTCCGTGTGCTGTCTGCCAACGAAAATGCGCTCGGCGCGGGCGATGCGGCGCGCAAAGCCTATATCGAGGCAGCCGGTTCGTTGGAGCGCTATCCGGATGGCAGCTCGCGTGCGCTGCGAGAGGCTATTGCCGCTGCAGAAGGCCTGGAGGCGGACCAGATCGTTTGCGGAGCCGGCTCCGACGAATTGCTGAACCTGCTGGGTGCGGCCTACGCTGGCGTCGGCGACGAGATTATCTACTCCGCCCACGGCTTCACGATGTACCCGATCATTGGCCAAAGCGTCGGTGCTCGTCCCGTTGCTGCGCCGGAAACCAATCTGACTGCAGATGTTGAGGCGTTGCTTGCAGCCGTGACGCCGCGCACCAAAATCGTCTTCATCGCCAACCCCAACAACCCCACCGGCACCTACCTGCCCATGAGTGCTATGCGCGATTTCCGTGCTCGGCTGCGCGACGATATCCTGCTGGTGCTTGACGCCGCCTATGTCGAGTATGTGACAGCGGAGGATTATGGTGACCCAGTGGATTTGGTCCGCCAGAACCAGAACGTCGTGATGTGCCGCACATACTCTAAGATTCATGGTCTGGCTGCGGTGCGGCTCGGTTGGTGCTATGCGCCGCCGGCGATTGCGGCGGTGCTAAACCGTGTGCGTGGTCCGTTCAACGTCAATAGTGCGGCACAAGCTGCCGGAGTTGCGGCCATCAACGATCGCGCTCACCAGGACCGCTCGCGCACTCACAACGCCAAATGGCTGCCCTGGATGTCAGAGAAAATCCGCGCTCTAGGTCTCGAAGTGCCGCCGAGTCAGGGCAATTTCATCTTGGTGCGCTTCCCCACCCAGCCTGGCCGTGATGTCCAGGCCGCAATTGCTCACCTGAACGCCAACGGCATTATTCCGCGCCAAATGGGTGGTTACGGCCTGCCAGATTGCGTGCGCATCACCATCGGTTTGGAGGACGACAACGAAGCCGTCGTTGAGGCCCTGACCGAATTTATGGGGCAGGCATGACCGAGGCGCCCTTGTTTGATCGCATTTGTATTATCGGCATTGGCCTGATTGGCAGCTCACTGGCCCATGTGGTGCGTCGGGATAAGCTGGCCAACCACCTGGCCATTTGTGACCGCGATCCAGAGCATCGGGGAAAAGCCCTGGCACTCGGCCTCGCTGATAGCGTGCACGAAGATCCCGCCGAAGCAGCTGCAGGTGCCGACATAATCGTTGTCGCGACCCCCATAGGGGCCTTCGCCCAGATCGGCGCTGCATTGAAGCCGGCATTGAAGCCTGGAATGATCGTCACCGACACGGGCTCCTCCAAGCGTTCAGTGTTGCGCGATTTGGGCCCCTACATCCCCGACGGTGTTCATTTCGTACCGGGGCATCCGATCGCGGGCACAGAGTATTCCGGGCCAGAGGCCGGCTTTGCCGCTCTGTTCCAGGGCCGTTGGTGCATCCTGACACCACCACCGGGCACCAATGAAGCCGCGGTGGAGAAAGTCGCCGCTCTTTGGCGCTCAGGCGGCTCCATGATAGAGATTATGGAGCCTGGCCATCACGATCAGGTTCTGGCCATCACCAGCCACTTGCCGCACCTCATAGCCTTCACTATTTGCGGCACGGCCAGCGATCTGGAGGGTGTATTGCAGCAGGAGGTGATTAAGTTCTCGGCCTCCGGCTTCCGCGACTTCACCCGCATTGCTGCTAGCGATCCGGTGATGTGGCGCGACATCTTCCTGAACAACCGCGACGCGCTGTTAGACGTCGCCAGTCGCATGCAAGAAGACCTCGCCCGCCTACAACGGGCCATCCGTTGGGGCGAAGGCGAAGAGATCGAAAAGCTTATTCGCCAAACCCGCGAAATCCGTCGGCAATTGATCGAGGCAAAACAGGCCTAGGAGTTTGGGGTCTTTCGATGGTGGAGCAAGCTTGGAAAGGTTTCGACCCACGCGAAAGTTAAACTAAGCTGCCTCCTTGCTTATGGTTTTTGCGATGACCGAGGGTAGAAGTTAAATGCGGTTCATGGCTGACGCTGAAATCCATGATTGAGCCACAACGCAAGCTCATCCTTTGGATGAGCTGCTTGGCGCACGCGGTTCAGGATGGGCTGACGGCGGCGGTCTATGTATTGCTGCCTGTGTTGGCGCAAGCGTTAGGGTTGAACCTGACTGAGGTTGGCTTGTTCAAGGGGCTGAAGAGCCTGACACAGGGCCTGCTGGAGATTGCGTCAGGCGTCGCGTCGGAGCGGTATGGCGATAGGGCATTGCTTGTTTTCGGGTTAGCGCTATCTGGCTCTGGCTATCTGTTGTTCTCGTTGGCCGATAGCGGCATTGCGGTCCTGGCTTGTCTGGTTGTGGTCGGCGTGGGAACGGCGTTCCAGCACGCGCCATCTTCTGCGCTGATCAGCAGAGCCTATGCCAGTAGCGGCAGGCGTGGCGCGTTGGGGCTCTACAATTCGGCAGGCGATGCAGGGAAGCTGATCTTTACCACCAGCTTTAGCCTGGCAGTCGGTGCCGGCCTTGCATGGCATACGGCGACGTTTGCCTATGGCCTGGCCGGCGTGTTGGCGGCTTTGACGGTGTTCGTGGTGTTGCGTAACACGGCACTGGCCACAGCCGTGCATCACAATACGGGTGTTGACGGGGCGAACTCGTCGGGCGAGCAGGCCACAAAATGGGGAGTTCTCGACCGCAACGGGTTTATGGCTTTGCTTGCGGTTGTTTTCCTGGACAGCATGGTTCAAGCGGGCGCGCTGACGTTTGCGGCCTTCCTGATGTTGGACAAAGGTGAGCCGCTGTACATCGCCACTTTCGCAGCGACGGCGATTCTGATAGGCGGCATCTTTGGCAAGGCCATATGCGGGTTCATGGCAGACAAGTTCGGCCCACGGACGGCTTTTGCCGTGGTGCAGGTGCTGACGGGCGTGTTGCTGGTCGCCGCGGTCTTTGCGCCGAGCCTTGTTGCCTACCTGCTGCTACCATTTTTGGGCGTGGTGTTGCAGGGCTCAACGTCGATAACCTACAGCATGGTGAATGACTTCGTGCACCCAGACCGAGTGGCCCGTGGCTTTGCGTTGATTTACGGCGGGTCAGGCTTGTCTTCGGTAGCCGGGCCGCTGAGTTTTGGCCTGATCGGGGATGCGTACGGCGTACCAACAGCCATGTTTGCGATGGCCGTGATTGCTGTCGCCGCCATCATCCCCTGCTGGCGTTTGCGCGTGATGGCCCATAAAGCGGCTGCATAGAACTATTTCGAGAGGTCTTGGCCTATACGGTTAGGACCAGTGCGCCGGTGGTTTCGCGTGCTTCCAGGCGGCGGTGGGCTTCGCCGGCCTCGGTGAGGGGGAGGGTCGCGGGCTCTGCAACGCTCAGCGTGCCATCGGCGATGGCGGCAAAAAGCTCTGCGGCCATGGCTTCTAACGCTGGGCGGGTGGCGCAATAGTGGAACAGCATCGGGCGCGTAAGCGTGTAGGAGCCCTTGCTGAGCAATGACACGGCCATAGGGTCAATCGGACCGGAGGATTGGCCGAAGTTCACCAAGTGACCCAGGTCAGCGAGGCATTCCATTGAGCCGTAGAACGTGTCCTTGCCAACCGAATCATAGGCGACGGATACGCCTTTGCCGCCCGTTAGGTCTTTGACGCGGGCGACGAAGTCCTCCGAGCGGTACAGAATAACCTCCTCGCAGCCGGCTTGTTTCGCGAGGGCCGCTTTCTCCGGGCTGCCCGCCGTGCCGATGACCCGCGCGCCCAGGTGCTTGGCCCACTGGCTGAGCAGCAGGCCGACACCGCCCGCCGCGGCATGCACCAGGATGGTATCGTCCGGGCCGAGCGCATGGACGTGTTTGACCAACATTAGCGCGGTCAGGCCTTTGATCATGAGGGAGGCAGCTGTCGCATCGTTGACGCCATTCGGGATTTTGACCAGCCGATCAGCGCCGATCACCCGCTCGCTGGCGTAACTGCCATAGGCAGCGAAGAAATAGGCAACCCTGTCGCCAGGGGCAAAGCCGGCCACACTATCGCCGACGGCGATCACCATGCCAGCGGCCTCAAGGCCAGGAATCCCTGGCAGTTTCAGAGTTTGGTAGAGGCCAGAACGGACATAGCAATCATGAAAGTTTACGCCGACAGCGGTCTGCCTGATGCGAACCTCGCCGGGGCCGGGGGCTGCTACAGCTATATCCTCGACCCGCAATACTTCAGGGCCGCCATGTTCGCGCAGCAGGATGGCTTGGGGCATTCGGGAAGTCCTTTCAGGCGGGGCGATGCGCTTGGTTTGCGCAAAGCATAGTGTGTGCTAGCGTTCGGCGAAATACCCGCTCTTCTGGACGTCTCTTCTCATGGAACGCACCTTTACCAACTTTCTGAAAGCCCTGCGTGGCGCCGATGTGCCGGTCTCTGTGGCCGATACGCTGGATGCGCTGGAGGTTGCCAAGCTGGTCGGGTGGCAGGATCGCAACCTGCTAAAAACCTCACTCTCTTTCGCATTAGCGAAGTCGGAGGAGGAGAAGTATGCGTTCTCCGACACGTTCGACGACTTTTTCCGCGCCGACAGCTTCCGCAACCAGGAAGATGACGAGAATGACAAGCCGCAACGAGATCGCTCCGCCGGCAGCGACGATGCCGATAGTGCGCTGGCGCAGATGCTAATGGAGGATGATCAGGCCAACCTCGCGCTCAGCATGGAACAGGCAGCGGCGGCCATCGGTGTTGAGAACATCCGCTTTTTCACCCAGCGCGGCCTCTACGTGCAGCGCATCATGAACGAGATGGGCCTGCAAGAATTAGATTCGCAGATTTCCGAACTCGGCCGGGATGGCATGGGCGGCATGCCCGGTTCTGGCGGTGAGGGTGAAGGCGGCGGCGGCGGTCAAGGCCTACGCCAACAACTCCAGGAAGGCCGCTCCTATCTGTTTGAGCAGGTGCGGGATTTCGTTGAGCAGCAGCTGCAATTGCATGGGTCCGCTACCTCCAAGGAGTTGAAAGAAGACCGCCTGCGCCGCTCTCGCCTCGGCAATTTGGACAAGCGCGATCAGGCGGAGATGCGCAAGATCGTGGACAAGATCGCCAAACGGCTGGTCGCGCTCTATGCCCGCAAGCGCAAGATTAAGGACCGCGGCCACCTGGATGTGCGCCAGACCATGCGCAAGAACTATGCGAATGATGGCATTCTGTTCAGCCTCGAATGGAAGATGCGCAAGATCGATAAGCCAAAGGTTATGGCGATTTGCGACGTTTCCGGCTCGGTTGCAGCGGTGGCACGCTTTCTGCTGCAATTCCTCTATGCCTTGCATGACGTTCTCAGCGGCGTGCGAACGTTCGCCTTCTCCGGCAAATTGATTGAGACCAGTGACTTTTTCGAACGCCATCTGGTGGATGAGGCCGTCGATAAAGTCATGAATGCGGTCGGTTACATGTCCACCGATTACGGCCAGTCGCTGAGCGATTTCCGCGAGGGTTGGATGGATCAGATCGACAAGCGGACGACCGTGTTGTTCCTGGGCGACGCGCGCTCCAACTATTCCGACCCGCGCGCCGATATCATGAAAGAGATCTACGAGCGCTCGAAGCGAGTGATCTTCCTGAACCCAGAGCCGCCGCCGCTATGGGGCACGGGTGATAGTGAGACCAGGCGCTACAAGCCCTACACCCACGTGATGAAAGAGTGCTCGACGCTGAACCACCTGGAGCGGTTGGTTGAGGACTTGTTGGAGAGTGCGAACAAGCTGGCTTAGCAGCGCGAGATAGTCTTGGCGCTTCACTAAGAAATACCACACTCCTCTGTCCCGAACTTGTTTCGGGACCCATGCCTGAGTCTATCCTTCGGAGCTGGGAGTCTGTTGTTGGCTCTCTGGCATGGACCCCGAAACAAGTTCGGGGAGGAGGGTGGAGAAAGGTAGACGGAATGACCGCAAAGTCGTGGCTGGTATGACTGATCCTCTGACAACCCTAAGCCCCGCCGACCCGGCCCTCTACCATGAAGACCGATGGCGCCCCATGTTCGAGCGCCTTCGCGCCCAAGCGCCGGTCCACTACTGCGCCGACAGCCTCTACGGCCCATACTGGAGCGTTAGCACCTACGACCTGATCATGCAGGCTGAACTCCGCCCGCGGGAGTTCTCCAATCGCGCCGACCTGGGTGGCATCCAGATTAACGACATCGCCAAGGGCCTGGACCGCCCGGCCTTCGTCTCCATGGATCCGCCGGAGCACACGCCGCGCCGTCGTGCGGTCGCGCCAATCGGCAACCGCTCGTCGCTGCGCCAGTACGAGGACCTGATCCGGGAGCGCACCGGCGCGGTGATCGACGCCCTGCCCAAGGACGAGCCGTTTGACTGGGTGCAACGCGTCTCCATAGACCTGACAGCCATGATGCTAGCCACCATGCTCGACTGGCCGCAGGAGCGGCGGATGGAGCTGATGTATTGGTCCGACGTCGCCACCGCCAACCTCAACGCCCCTAATCCCTTGGTGAAGACCGAGGGCGAGCGCTACGCCGTTCTGGAGCAAATGGCGGACGCGTTCGCGCCGCTCTGGCAGGCGCGATCTGGCGGGCAGGGCGGCTTTGACCTCATCACCATGCTGGCCAACAACCCCTCAACACAGGAAATGAGCCGAGCGGAGTTCATCGGCACCCTGTTCCTGCTGATTGTCGGCGGCAATGATACCACCCGCAATTCCATGAGCGGCGGCATGCTGGCATTGCACCAGAATCCGACGGAACTGGAGAAGGTCCGCCAAGATCGGTCGCTGATCCCCTCCATGGTATCCGAAGTTATCCGTTGGCAAACGCCGGTGATCCACATGCGCCGCACCGCGACCGCTGATGCCGAACTCGGCGGCCAGACCATCCGCATGGGTGAGAAGCTGGTGCTGTGGTACATCTCCGGCAATCGGGATGAGAGCGTGTTTGAGCACGCCGACGCCTTCATCGTTGACCGTCCAAACGCGCGTCGCCACCTGGCCTTCGGTGCAGGTGTCCACCGTTGCGTTGGCGATCAACTGGCCGAGCTGCAACTCCGCGTCCTATTCGAAGAAATTCTGGCCCGTGGCCTGCGCTTTGACGTCATTGGTGAGCCAGCACGGGTGTATTCCAACTTTATCCGGGGCCTTTCAGCCATGCCGGTGCGGATGACCGTTTGAGGTTGAAGTCCTCCAATTCCGGTATTTCCCTGAAATTGGCGATTGTCGCGCTTCAATTCGCTCGCTAACCTCCTAGGCGGTCGCCCCAAACGGGATGGCAGAACAAATAAGCGACGACGCGCGCCAACGCCTGTCGCACCATTGGAGGAAACTATGAAACGTCCATCAGTATTGGGCAGGACGCTGGCCGCCGCCGTTATCGGCCTATCGATTGCCGGCGTAGCCACCTCAAACGCGTCAGCCAAAACGCTGAAAGCTGCTGTCGGCCTCGCCACTAGCAGCGCACAGTACTATGCGTTCGAGAAATTCGCCGATTATGTAGAGGCAAACAGCGATCTGAAGGTCAAGGTCTTCTCCATGTCGCTGCTGAACCTGAAGGAAACCCCACCAGGTGTCCGTGACGGCATCGCCGACATGGGTTTTGTGCTGCCGCCCTATTATCCGGCTGAGTATGCAGAGAACAACCTGGCCTCTAACCTGTCGATGCTGTCGACAACGGGCCGTCAGGTGGAAAGCCCAGGTGCCGCCATGGCTGGCGCCACATCCGAATACACCTATTTCCATTGCCCGGAATGCCTGGCGGAATACAAAAAAGAGAACCAAGTCTATCTCGGCACCGGCTCCAGCCCGACCTATATCATGCTCTGCAGCACGCCAGTGCGGACGCTGGAGGAGCTGAAAGGTAAGAAGTACCGCTCCGGCGCTGCAAACTTTGGCCGTTGGGCTGAGCATTTTGGCGGCGTCAAAGTCTCCATCCCAGGCAATGACATCTACGAGGCGTTGGGCCAAGGCGTCATCGACTGTGCAATGCTGTCGGCGACTGAGTTGACCAATCTCTCACTGTTCGACCTGGTGAAGTTCGTAACCCGTCGCATTCCAGGCGGTGTGTTCTCCGGCGTTGCAACCAACAACGTCAATGTCGACACATGGAAAGACCTGACCACAGAAGAGCGCGCGGTGTTCTTGAAGGCTGCAGCCGGCATCAACGCCGACTTGACCTGGAAGTACTACTCAGACGCCAAGAAAAACCTGGAAGACTCCCCCGGCAAAGGTGTTGAGGTGTTTGAGCCGACACCCGAGATCATGGCCGCGTCTGATGCGTTCGTGAAGGGCGATCTGAAGGTGATCTCCGAGCAGTTCACCAAAGATTACGGTCTCACCAACGTCGATGCCAAGATCGTCAAAATCACCGAACTGGTCGAAAAGTGGAAGACGCTAACCGCCGACATCGCGGACGACCGTGACGCGCTGGCCAAACTGTACTGGGACGAAATCTACTCAAAGATCGACCCTGCCACGTTCGGCATGAACTGATCGGGTTTCTCTGACTGCGACACCGCCCTTGTGATGCCTGGTACCAGGCAAAGCGAGGGCGGTTTGCGGGCAGAGACCTGACGGATTTTGGATCCGTCGCCTCTCTCCATTCGTCCGAAAACTCTGCCACTCTTTGCCTGAAATGTGTCTGGTGAATGATGGGCGTAGAGAATGTCTGACAAGAGGATCTGCGCATGCATGCGATAGGCCGCCTTTTGGCCCGCACCACAGATTTTACCCTGATTATTGGGTTGGTAGCGGTGGGGTTGATGATGATGCACATCACCATCGATGTTGCCGGCAAATTCATCCTGAATGAGCCCGTTCCAGCCACGATCGCGCTGGTTTCCAGCTATTACATGGTGGTGATCGCCTTCTTACCGATTGCCTACGCCGAAACACGCAATAGCCACATTACGGTCGAGGTGTTGACCGAGATGTTTCCGATGCGGCTGCAGAAGAACATGTATTCCTGGGGCTACCTGATCTCCGCACTGGTTTATGGCCTCCTGACTTATCGCATGTGGCATGAGGCTGTTCGGGCACAAGGGAACGGCACGTTCATCATGGAACAGAGCACAAAAATGCTGACCTGGCCCTCGTACTATCTGTTGCCGCTTGGCTGTGGATTGATGACGTTGGTGCTGCTCTATCGGTTCTTGATTTACATAACCGGCGCGAAGAGCGGTCTTGGGGAAATCCCAACGCTGCAAAAAGCGGCTGAGGTTTCGGCTTCGCCCGATGCCGGTACGGCGTAAGGGGCAGGGTGTAAAACAATGTCTGACGTAGAAATTGGCTTTGTCGGGATCGGCATCCTCGTCACGATGATCGCACTTCGGGTGCCCATCGGCGTGAGTCTGATCGGCGTTTCATTCTTCGGCATCTGGGCGATTGTTGGCGAGAGAGCCGCCTGGGGCATTCTGGGCGTCGTGCCATATTCGTTTGCAGCGACGTGGCAGTTGAGCTCTGTTCCTATGTTCCTCTTGATGGGCTTCTTCTGCTTCCATGCGGGGTTGACCAAGGGCCTGTTCGATGCGGCCAGGGTCTGGCTTTCGGGATTGCCTGGAGGCTTGGCGATTGCGGCTGTGTTCGGTGCTGCAGGCTTCGCTGCGGTGACCGGATCATCAGTTGCCTGCGCGGCGGCCATGGGCCGAATCGCAGTTCCGGAGATGATGCGCTACCGCTATGACGTGTCGCTGGCTACTGGCACAGTGGCCGCCGCCGGCACCATTGGCGCACTGATCCCCCCCAGCATTCTGATGATACTCTACGGCATTATCGCCGAGGTACCGATCAGCCAACTTTTCCTGGGCGGCGTTGGTGCAGGCCTGCTAACGGCATTCGGCTATGTTGCGGTCATCATGATCCGCACATCGTTAAACCCGGAGTTGGCACCAAAGCTGACCGAGAAGGTGCCGCTGTCCGAGAAGATGCGGGCGCTGGCTGACACTTGGCCGGTAATCCTGCTGATGACAGGCGTGTTCGGCGGCTTGTTTGGCGGCCTGTTCACACCGACTGAGGCTGGCGCAATCGGCGCTTTCCTTTCGCTTGTGATTGCGGGGATCAAAGGCTCGCTGACGTACCGGAACTTCCGCAATGCTTTGCTGGAAACCCTACTGACGTCGGCCTCGCTGTTCATCATCGCCATCGGCGCCAGCATGCTGACCCGGTTCTTGGCTTTCAGCGGTGCGGGAGATTATCTCTCGGATCTGGTGGTGGCCATCGGTGCCAATGAGATCATGCTGCTAATCGGCATCTCTCTGGTCTATCTGGTGCTGGGCATGTTCCTGGAGCCGATTGGCGCCATGCTGCTGACCCTGCCAATCCTGCTGCCGATCATTGATACTACCGGTTTTAGCTTGGTGTGGTTCGGCGTTCTCCTGACCAAGTTCTTGGAGATTGGCATGATCACCCCGCCCATAGGGTTGAACGTGTTCGTGATCAAAGGGGTGGTCGGCGATCTGGCTACCACGTCCACGATCTTCCGCGGCATCATGTGGTTCCTGGTGTCCGACCTGATCGTGATCATCCTGCTGATGGCGTTCCCAGAGATCGTGCTCTACCTGCCAAGTTTGGTGGACTAGGGCGTGAGAGTGAAGACGGCTTCTTCTGCGAGGAAGCCGTCTATCTCTGCGGCACTGAAACCAAACTCTGCCAGGACTTCACCCGTGTGCTGGCCTTTTGCAGGCGCGGGGCGATAGGTGGAGCCGTATTCTCCATCCAGGCGGATAGGAACGCCTACTGCCTGCGGGACCGACGGTGCCAGGGGATCGATTAGCGGCAGACTGGCGCTGAGGTCCTTGTCGGCGATGACGTCGGCAAAAGTGTTGATTGGCCCACAGAGAATATCCGCCGCGCGCAGGCGCTCCAGCCAATAGGCCATAGGCTGCAAGGCGATCATGGGCACAATGATGTCGTCGAGCGCACCGCGATTCTCAACCCGCCGCGCATTGATGGCGAAACGCGGATCATCCGATAGGTGCTCCAATCCCATCGCGTCACAAAATTTCAGCCAATGAGAATCACGCAGCACGGCAATGCTGAGATAACGGCCATCGGACGCCTTAAATGCACCTGCCGGCGCTAGCGTTGCATTCTGGTGGCCTTGACGCTGCGGCACGTCTCCTGAAGCCAGAAATCGCGTGAAACCGCCGCTCATCATGGCGAGGGCGGCAGCCATAAGGCTAATGTCGATATTGGCGCCTTTACGACCTTGCAACCGGCCATACAATGCCAACAAAACCGCCTGAACGGCGGAGTTGGCCGCGGCCATGTCGATCAAGGGGAACCCAACCCGTAGTGGCGGACCATCCGGCTCTCCAACCAGACTCATCACGCCACTCATGGCTTGAATGATGGTGTCGCTGGCGGGTGAATTTGCGTACGGCCCGTCCTGCCCAAAGCCCGAAATCGTGCAGTAGATCAGTTGGTCGTTGATCGCCTGGCATTGCTCAAAGCCAAACCCCAGCTTGGCCATGACCCCTGGCCGATAGTTTGAGATTGCCACGTCGGATTGAGAGACTAACCGCTCTAAAATGCGCTTGCCACTTGGGCTAGACGCATCCAGCCCCAGATTGCGTTTGTTGCGGTTCAGCGCGATGAATTGGCCGTTTGCGGCACCGTCGACGTTTTCATGATCGGCAGGCCGGGACCAATCCCCAGCCTTGCGCTCCACCTTGATGACGTTGGCGCCCATGTCGGACAGGACCATGGCGGCATAGGGGCCAGCGACGCCCTCGGTCATGTCGATAACGGTGATGTCGGACAGAATTTTTTGTTGCATCAGGTTATGCCTGCTTGATAGCAGCAGCGCTCTCTAATTCAGTGATTTCATCCTGACTGAAGCCCCAGCTTGCCAGCCCCTGGCGTGTGTGTTGGCCAGCCGTGGTGGCACCATGGTGGACAGCGGATGGCGTTCCGCTAAAGCGCGGTGCGGGGCCGGGCTGTTGGTATCCGTCCAGTTCGACAAAACTTCCGCGGGCCACGTTCTGCGGGTGGCTGGAAGCCTCTGACATGGTGAGGACTGGGGCAAAGCAAATGTCGGTGTCCCACAGCAGGTCGTTCCATTCTTCCCTGGTCTTGGTTTTGAAGATCGCTGCCAGCCTCTCCGCATTCTCGGGCCAGTGTTCGCGATCATGTTGGGGGAACAAATCGTCGTCAGCCAGGCCCAATTTTTCCTGCAATTGCGCATAGAATTGTGGCTCTATGGAGCCTATGGAAATATGATCGCCGCCCTTGGTCTCGTATACTCGGTAAAAGTGCGCGCCGCCGTCCAGCATATTCGTTCCGCGCTGATTCTCTTTCCATTGCCCAGCCGCAAGGAAGCCATAGACGAACGTCATCAACGACGCGGAGCCTTCCAGCATAGAGGCATCGACCACCTGGCCCGCACCCGTTTTTTGCGCCGAGATATAGGCAGCCAAAACACCCAGGCCCAGATAGAGTGAACCGCCGCCAAAGTCGCCAGTCAGCATCAGCGGATGCACTGGCGGCCCACCTGGTGCGCCAATGTTGGAGAGTACGCCAGAGAGGGCGATATAGTTGATATCATGGCCGGCGGTGTGGGCGATGGGTCCGTCCTGGCCCCAACCGGTCGCGCGACCAATTACCAGTTTGGGGTTAAGGCCGAGAAGCGTTTCTGGTGCAAGACCAGCCCGCTCCAGCACGCCTGGGCGGAAGCCCTCAATCACAATATCGGCTTGCTGGCAGAGCCGTTTGATCGTTGCCAGTCCTTCCGGCGTTTTCCAATCCACCGCGACGTTGGGGCGGCTGCGGGTAAGGGGATCGAATTTTTCTGGAAAGACTCGCCGTTGTTGGCCAACATTCGCTAGGCGGTCGATCCGCAACACATCCGCGCCCATTTCTGCCAACAACATGCAACAATGGGGTGTCGGACCGATCCCGGCCAGCTCAACCACTTTTACGCCGTCTAATGCACCCATGGGTGAGGTCTCCAGTTAATAGTTGAGCTTATAGGACCTTGAGGGGATCGAGCGAAGGTGATGGCTTTGCCTAGATGATACAGGTCCGCGGGAGGGTGCTATTACGACGGCGTCAGGATCTTGTCCAACACCGGCAACAAATACTCCCGGAATAGGGCGGGGTTTTCGCTCATGGGGAAATGACCCATGCCGCGCATGACTTCGAAATGCGCGGCTCCCGCCAACTCCGCAACCTCTCGCCCCATCTCTGGCGTGGCGCTGGGATCATACTCGCCGCTCAGCAGATAGAGCGGGCAGGGCGAGTCTTTTAGCCCATCCGCCAAACCGTTCCGCAGGTCACCATCGGTAAAGTAATACTGCACATCACCCCAAAAAATGCCGGGGCCGCCTTGCATATAGTGCCACATGGTCTCCCACCGTTCGGGAGAGGGGGATTGCGGCGCGATCATGCCGGCCATGCTGGCTCCGGCCAGCTTGCCTCCATGGATGTCCGGTCGGTGCAAAGCCATCTCTGGCGCCGGATCGCCGCCGCTTTGATCCTCTGCATACAGCGCTGATTGCAAGCCGATAGCCGCCCTGAAGCGCGTGCCATGCTGCAAGGCCAGATGTAAGACCGCGCGGCCTCCGATAGAGCAGCCCATCACCACAGGCTTGTCCAACTTGAGGGCGTCTGTCACAGCCATCACGGTATCGACATAGCGTTTGGTGGTCAGCTCATAGACCTCTGCCTCAAAGCCCGCAGGCGGCGAGGATTTGCCGTGCCAGGGCAGGTCAAACGCTATGACGCGGAAATTGTCGGTCACCGCTGGATCGTTCAGCAAATGGCGGAACTGCCGCCCATCGCTGCCCGCCGTGTGTAGGCAGAGCAGGGCAGGGCCGTTGCCGGCTTCCTCAAAATACAGCCGGTGCCTTTTGCCCTCGATATCCAGGTGCAGGTAGCGCCCGGCTACGTCTTCCAATCGTGGCGCATCGCCCACGTCACCGGGACTGATATCTGCGTCAGAGAGATTCGCAAACAGCATCTCCAGCAGCAACGTGTGCCGGAAGAAGGCGGTCATGTCGCCATGTACCAGCAGGTTCTGGGTCCGGCGCATCGTTGTGAGAGTTTGGAACCCTGGTCGCGGCGCGGGCGCACGCAATTCTGCCCAAGCCTCTGGTGTCGCGGTCAGGGTGAAGGCTACACCGCCTGCAGGCGGATTGTTCTTGAGGCTTAGCAGGCCGTCCGTCAGCGTGGCGTACCGGCTGTGCTCCCCCGATTGAATGGCGAAAGCAAAGTCCTCAAAGCCAGCATGTTGACGGGCATTGGCATTGGCTTGGGCGCGCTGGGGCAGGTAGTCGAACATTCAGGTGTCTCAATTTCGGCAAGGGGCGGGGTAGAACCAGTTGCGAGGCTAGCCGCAATGGCGCGGCCTCGCCAAGCCGGAAGATGCGCAAGCAGGGGAATCGCATTTGAGATTTTTCGCTAGCCTAAGGTATGCAAATCGATTCAGTA